>VTLG01011594.1_pt1 | contig 17305 bp, 25 predicted proteins | sample 4694571 | NCBI WGS metagenome assembly VTLG01 (sample SAMN12604809, study PRJNA352737) | marine metagenome | biome: ENVO:00000447; feature: ENVO:00000209|ENVO:00000569|ENVO:01000036; material: ENVO:00002151; isolation source: viral sequences binned using virsorter ...
ACAAGTCACATACCGTGGTGTCGTATATGACACTGATAGAAACAAAGCAAAGCAGACTAACAAGGTCGATCTAACTTACCGTGGTGTAAGACAAGAAAAAGAACTTACAAGTCTTAAGTGATTGAAACATTAGAGATATGTATAGCATCTGCTATATTTCTCACAATCATAACTGCTGAAGTCAAGTTTCTATATGGAAAATAACATAGAGGGGGTTGTACCCCTTCTTTTTTTATGCTATACTATGTTGAAAATATGTTTGTTATGGACAGAGACAAATTAAAGTTACTAATTCGTCAACTAGAATTCACTCTTGATGCAATAAAAGCAGAAGTTTACTCCGATACTGATGCTTATAAAAATTCACACGCATTTGAACAAGCAAACGATTACGACGAACTTTTCGATGACGATGATGGCTACCCAGACTAGTAGAGCAAGAAAAATGCTCAATTTGCTCAAAAGATTAGTAAAGCAAGACTATCTATATACTGAAGAAAAATTGAAAGAAATAAAATCTCAGATAAAAGTATTAGAGCATGAAATTTCTGAAATGGAGAAAAAAACTTTTAAAGGATTTGGTAAATGAATGTAAGATTAGTAAGCATCACACCAGATGCAGAAAAAACTATGGCATATATCGCCAGAGTATCTAACCCTTCAAATCAGGATAACGAGAATTTTGCAGGATTATTGAGATACTGCATCAAACATCAACACTGGTCTGTTTTTGAACAATCATCAATGACTCTTGAGATTGAAACTACTCGTGGTCTCGCAGCACAGATACTAAGACATCGTAGTTTTACCTTTCAGGAATTTTCACAGAGATATGCCGATAGTAATCTATTAGGTGAAATTGAATTACCAGAATTAAGAAGACAAGATACAAAGAATCGTCAAAATTCGATAGATGACCTCGATCCTGCGGTTGTCGAAAAACTAGAAAAACAAATGAATACCTTGTTTAGTTCTTCTTTAGCATTATATAATCAAATGCTAGAATCAGGTGTAGCAAAAGAGTGTGCTAGATTCGTATTACCACTTGCTACTCCAACCAGACTTTACATGACTGGTTCTTGTCGTTCTTGGGTTCATTATATCAATTTAAGAAGTGCTCATGGAACTCAAAAAGAGCACATGGATATTGCTGAAGCATGTCGCAAGGTGTTTACCGAACAATTTCCTTCGGTATCAGAGGCTTTGGAATGGGTCTAAATAACTTTACAATACTTTATAATTATGGCTACATACCCTGTTGTTAACATGTCTACTGGTGAGACAAAAGAAGTGTCAATGAGTGTTCATGATTGGGACAAATGGAAAGAAGATAACCCAGATTGGACAAGAGATTACTCTGATCCATCTACCTGTCCTGCATCTGGTGAGGTTGGTGAGTGGAGAGATAAGTTAAGAAAGAAAGCACCTGGTTGGAACGAAGTTCTCAAGAAAACTCAGAGAAATAATGCAGGTAATTACGTCAGAAACTTAGATTAAATGGCAAGAAAAAAAAGAGGAAATTCTGTGGATCAACCCATAGGTGTTGGATTAACAGCAAAGCAGATGAAAAGAAAAAAACCCGTAAATTCAGATTATCTGGTTGGTATTGAACCTATTACAGATAATCAGAAAAGATTATTTGAATCCTACAGTTCTGGGAAACATATTGTTGCTTATGGTGCTGCGGGAACAGGAAAGACATTCATTACACTCTACAATGCTTTGAGAGATGTATTAGATGAAACCACACCATATGAAAAAATTTATATTGTCAGATCATTAGTCGCAACTCGTGAGATTGGATTCTTACCTGGTGATCATGAAGACAAATCTTCATATTATCAAATACCATACAAACATATGGTAAAGTACATGTTCCAGATGCCATCTGATGCGGACTTTGAAATGCTCTATGGTAATCTTCGTCAACAGGAAACAATTAAATTCTGGAGCACCTCATTTTTGAGGGGAACAACACTTGATAATGCAATTGTTATCGTTGATGAATTTCAAAACTTGAATTTTCATGAATTAGATAGTATAATAACAAGAGTCGGTGAAGATACTAAAATTGTGTTCTGTGGTGACGGTTCACAAACAGACTTGACAAAAACGAATGAGAGAAATGGTATTGTGGATTTTATGAAAATTATCCGTGCGATGCCTTCTTTTGATATTATTGAATTTGGAATAGGTGACATCGTTCGATCTGGTCTTGTAAAGGAATATCTTATTGCTAAAATTGAATCAGGTATGTAATGTTTAAACATGTTGATATAGAACTCCCTAAACTCTCACGAGAGACGATAGATGGTGTTCGCTATTATTCTGTTCCAGATGAAGATGAGTTACTCAAATTAGTTTCGATCACTTCTGTAACGAGTCATTTTAACAAAGAAATATTTGTTAATTGGAGAAAGAAAGTTGGGAATGAGGAGGCAGATCGTATTACAAAAGCTGCTACAACCCGTGGAACTGATATGCATACCTTGACAGAGCATTATCTTAAAAATGATACTCTACCAACTGTTCCTCCAATATCGGACTTCTTATTTAAAATATCAAAAGGTAAGTTGAATAAGATAGATAATATTCACACTCTAGAAGGTTCCCTATATAGTAAAGAATTAGGTATTGCAGGGACTGTCGATTGTATTGCAGAATATGATGGTGAGTTAGCAGTAATAGATTTTAAAACTTCAAAAAAACCAAAACCAAGAGATTGGATCGAACATTATTTTGTTCAATGTATGGCATATGGTTGTATGTTATACGAATTGACAGGAATATCTGTTAAAAAGTTAGTCATCATTATGGCATGTGAAAATGGAGAATGTGTAATTTATGAAGAATACGACAAAGCAAAGTACATCAAATTGCTCGGAAAATATATTAGAAAATTTGTTAACGATAAATTGGAGCTCTATGGAACCCAATAAAGAATTAGAAAAAGTAATTGCAAGTAAATTTCTTACACCACAAAAATTTGCGATAGAGATTGAAAAAATTGTTCTTGAAGAACAACTCAACTATATTGATGCGATACTTCATTATTGTGAAGTAAACAGTTTAGAGATTGAATCAATTACAAAATTAATTTCAAAACCATTAAAGGAAAGACTAAAGTGGGATGCAACTCGTCTTAACTTTATGAAACCTACATCAAGAGCAAAACTACCATTATAATGCCACAAGAGTTAGTATGTAATTCTTTTGAAAAACCATTTCCTCATCTGATTGTAGATAATTTCTATGATGATGAGGAGTTAGAGTTGATATGGGAAGAATTAAAATTTTATACAAAACCAGGTAAATTGCTAAAAGCAGAAGAATTTGGTGGTGTTGTTGAGAAAACAAATCATCGTGCTCTACAATTAGATGTTCTCTATAAGGATGAATCACATCTCGATGGTGGTGTGAATTTTAGATCTATATCAAATATTTTAACTCTTAATCGAAAACTCTTTACTTCTGGGATTCTTGATGTATTTGCCGAGATACATGAATCCTGTTGGATTGCTCCCATGTCTGACTATGATATTACGAAAGTTAGATACTATCATGATGGTGAACATTACGAACCACATACTGACAAATCTTTTCAATTTTTAGCATTTTCTTATTTTTATAAAGAACCAAAAAAATTCACTGGTGGCGAATTGTTTTTCCCTCGACACAATTATGAGTTGACTTGTGAGAATAATTCGATTATAATACTACCAGGTTGGGTAAAACATGGAGTTAAAGAAGTTAAGATAGAAGATTCCAATTATTATGATGGTTGGGGTCGTTATGCTATTACTAGTTTCTTTACGAATGCAAATCAGAAAATGATTAATGAAAGTGACACCATTTGAAACTTACCAAACCTATCTTTCGATGAAAAGTCATTTTACTAATCCTAAATATGATTTCTTTAAATATGCAGGTAAGTCTCGTGCTACCGTGACATCATTTAATAAGCGAAAAGATAAGTATTGGTTTGAGAAGACTTCAAGAAAATATAGTGATCAACAGATACTAGATTTTCTTTTATCAAACTTTGTAAATGCTAACAACCCACAAAACTTATGGATTGGAGAAATTATCAATTCTGGAGAAAAAAACTATTCAGAATGGATGAAGAGACAGCAAAGTTTGACTTACTTGTTCAAAGAACAAAGCAACAAATTGCTGTTCGAGAAAAACTTAGACGAAGTATTAAATTGCTCGAAGGGACACCCAGTAATACTCAAAAGGTATCTGGGTGGGGATCTAAGTTTAGAAACTCTAGTAATTTTCGAAAAAATCTTTTCTTTTGGAAAAAATTTCGATAAGAAACTGAAAGATCCTGTATGGGAAACCGTAAGTTTGAAAATTAAAAAATATATTCCCTTCATAAATATAAATGTGTTCAATTACAAAAAAATTTTAAAGGAGGTTATTAGTAATGGCTCTTGATAATAGTGAAGTTCTTAAGAATTTAGAGGAGCAACTGACTACAGTTCAACAACAAGTTTCAACTGGTCAGGCAACTATCTTAAGACTTCAAGGTGCTATTGAAGTTCTTCAACAAATTGAAGAAAGCAAGAAGGAAGACACACCAGAAACTGAAATTGTAGATGGTGGAGAGGTGGAAGCACCACCAGTGGAGGGATAATGAGCGACTTCTTTGATTCTGAAATAATTCAGGAAGAATTAAAAGAAATCACAAAACTCCAACAAAGTGTGTATGTGTCTATGTTTGATTTTGCAACCATGTCACATCAAGATAGAATTGAACACGTTGAGATGTTATCAATTCTTTTAGAAAAACAAAAAATTATGTATGCTCGATTATCTTTATCTGATGATCCACAAGCATTGACCATGAAAAAACATCTGGAAAAATCAGTTGAGTTGATGGGTTTTCCATCAGGAACTGATATGTCATTGTTATTCGATGGCATGGCAAAAACAATTGAAAAATTGAAAAGATCAACAGATGTTGACTGAGATAACATTTTCATGTTATAATCCAATTAATCCAAAAAATCCAAATTAATCCGAGGTATCTAAATGTCTTTTGCTAATCTTAAAAAGCAATCAAAACTAGGCTCTCTTACACAAAAACTTGTGAAAGAAGTCGAAAAAATGAATAACACTGGCGGGTCTGCTGATGACCGTAACTGGAAATTAGAGTGTGACAAGTCAGGCAATGGTTATGCTGTTATTCGTTTTCTTCCTGCTCCAGACGGAGAGGATTTACCATTTGTAAAACTATACAGTCATGCCTTCCAAGGTCCTGGCGGTTGGTACATTGAAAATTCTCTTACAACTCTTGGAAAGAAAGATCCTGTTTCTGAGTACAATACTCAACTATGGAACAATGGAACTGATGCAGGAAAAGAAACCGCACGTAAGCAAAAACGTAAACTTACTTATATTAGTAACATCTATGTTGTGAAGGATCCTGCAAATCCTGAGAACGAAGGTAAAGTATTTCTATACAAGTATGGGAAGAAAATCTTTGACAAACTCACAGCAGCAATGCAACCTGAGTTTGAAGATGAAGAGGCAATCGATCCATTCGATTTCTGGCAGGGTGCTAACTTTAAGTTAAAAGCAAAGAATGTCGCTGGTTATCGTAACTATGACAGTTCTGAGTTTACTGCTACAACTCCACTACTTGATGATGACGATGCTCTTGAAGCATTATGGAAGAAAGAGTATTCTCTTGCTGAGATAGTCGCTGACGATCAGTTTAAGACTTACGAAGAACTTAAAACTCGTCTTGGATATGTATTAGGAAATAAAACTACTACTCGTCCAGACCCAGAGAGTTTTGGTGAAGATGATGACCGTGGTTCAGCAGAAGAATTAGTTACTGCTGCTGTATCTACAACACCATCTAGTGTTAACGAAGATGATGATGATGACGCATTATCATACTTTTCAAAACTCGCATCTGAATAATGAAATATAATCAAATCTGTTTAACTTTATTAGTTATCGCAGCTTGGATTAACTTACTATTTAAGTAATACAAAGAGGTCGCAAGACCTCTTTTTTTTATGGCATGGTTATATTTGTATTCTCTGTCTTTATTAAATTGTCATTGATTGTCTGTGATGATTGACCATAGAGCATGATATCTCTGAAATCACTTAAGAATTGTTGCAAGTATTCTGGTTTTAGAACAAATATACTTCTTTTTTCCTCATTCAATCTAACTTCATAATCATAGTTAGATACACCTGTTCGAACATTAGTTCCTTTGACCTCTACAATACCGTTTGTATCATAATATTTAAACACAAAATCAGAATCAACAACTTTTCCTTTTTCTAATATTATACTACCACTGCTATTTTTGATTTCTTTTGTTTCAAAAAATCGAGTTGCATTTAAGTCATCACCATATTTTTCAAAGGAATAATTAAACATATCTCTGTTGTTCAATGGCCATTCATTTCGAATATTTACAATACCTGCAGTTGTTAAAATTACCCAATCTAATTCATCATTCCCATAAAAATCCTCTGCCACGGTTTCTGGACGAAACTCATCTGGTATCTCATACTTATCAAATAAAGTAAAAATATTTTGTAGATCATCTCTTAATTTAGTTCTACGAAATAAATTTTTTACCTCTGTATAATCTAAGGAAGATTTTTTATCAGGTAAAAATGACTGATAAAGTAAATTTGGTAACTCTCTGAAATATCCCATTTTAGAATCCCACTGTATCGTCAGCATCAAGACCAACTGCATCAAAGTAATCCTGATCGTAGATTGGTTCAAGTTCTTTGAATGTTAAATTCATAATCATTGAAACTGGTTCTCTACCTTCATATGTTGCATAAACACCTTCACCAGTATAATTAACTGACATATCTGTTAAGAAACACTGTTTGAATCGATGTAAGAATGGGTGATTAGCAACTCCACTTTTATATCTTAACTCAAATACGTTAGGTGTATTTAAAAACAAACTACTGCCACTTCTACCACTGGTGATCTTTGGTGCCATATTCATTTTAAAAGTTCTTATGATTAACTTACATTGTTCTGCTTCTTCTGGACTTCTTGGTGTCATCTTAAAAGCAAATCTAAAGTTTCTTAATGTAGGACCGTTGAACAGTAATTCCATATTTGGATTAAATACTTGACCTTCCTGTCTTGCAAGCACTTGATTTATTGATACGTTCCCTCCGAAAACATTCACTGCTGAAACTGCTAACTGATTAGTTAATAAACTTATTCCAGTGTCAACATCTATATCTGCTGCTTTTAATGCAGATTTTAGTGATTCCTCTGCTTTAGCAGTTCCCTCACCAAAGTCTCCACTCAATGCTTGACCAGCACCCTCCATCAAACCAACACCACCTGATATAGCAGCACCTGCGATGCTATTTAATGAACTTCCACCATAATTAACAGCATTTCCATCTTCAATTTGAGATGGTATTTGTAATAGTATTGTGCCTTTATTTACCAGTGATTTTGTTGTTAATCCAAATGGATTTCTTCCTCTAAGAGGAGATACTCTATTAGTGCGTCCAACAATAGTGTTTCTTTCAGTTCTCGATCTAACTGATTCATATTGAGCAATATCAATTTGTAAGTAATCTGTTCTTTCTGTCAATGCTTCAAAAGGATATCTTAATACTCCACCTCTATCTCTATAAGTTCTTTTAAGTCTCTCTGTTGGAAGTGCTGTTGAAGATTTTTCTTTATTTTTCTTTACCGCTTTCTCTTTTTGTTCTTCTACAAAATTATTTTCAGGACCCCATCTTTTATCTTTACCACCACTTATGGGATTAAAAAGATTTAAACCACCCTTTCCTTTTTGATCAAAATCGGTTAATCCTCCTGATAAAGTATCGTAGTATCCCCCAATGACTCTTTTAACACCACTAAAGAATTTTTTTTGATTTTCAGGTATTCCCGTATTACGACTATCTCTTAAACGTTTTCTATTGTCTTTATAACTCATATCGACCTACTTTTTATCTATTTATACGAAACTTAGCAAAAGGTATTGTTCGTAGTGATTCAACCTCATCTGAATTGACAATATGTAGGTTTCCAATCACTTCCTGCCATGTATATTGACGCACATTACCCCAATGAAAGTTGAGTCCTTTGAATCCCCAACCAAATACATCTGTAACTGCGACAAGTGGAAACTCATCATACCGAACGTTAGGTGTCTTTGGTTGATAAACAAAGGTATAATAATTCCCTGCTTCGGGGATTGTCTCTGTTTGCGGGAGTGCTTCAAGTATCTCCAACATCAAATCATCAGGATTTTCAATTCCAATTAAATTGTCTGCTATCTCTGCGATTCGATCCATTACCTTATACCTAACTCACTCTCAGTCAATACTTTGAACTCTAACCTACGATCCTTGCAATACTCTGTTGCTGCTTCCCACTTTGCTTGATTCTTTGCATACTCACATACTTCACGAACATATGCCTTTGTTTTTCTTTTTTGTACCTTTGGTTCAATGCACTGCTTCTTTGGTTTAATCTCAATCACATACTTTTTAATTTGCCCAGTGCTTTCTCTAACTTTAATATAGAAATCTGGAAAGTATTTGTGAACACGATTGTCAATAGGAGACATGTAAGGAATAAAGAATTCTTCACTCCCCCACTCTAAAATATTCTTGTTTGTGTCACAGTATTTCATGAATTTGAGTTCCCATGAAGAGCGATATATTATGTTCGTATAATCGCCTCGATACTTCTTTGGAACCCTTGGTCTAAATTTTCCTTTGTAAGTCATCTAAATAGAAATAATAAAAGACTCATATAAGGTATTTAGAGTGGCAGGGTTAGTACAAAGAATAACAATGCAGGATGTCAAGGAGAAACTTGGCAAACTGTCTTTAACAAATCAATATCAAGTTAATTTTTCATCGTTGAAAAAAACGATAACCGATTATCTTGAATCACTTGGCATTGATAATGCAAAAGAATTTTTATCAAGAGATGCAGGATTACTTTGTTCTGATGCATCTTTACCAGCAAGTGCTTTTGCGACAGGTGAAGTTAAAGATAATTTTATGGGTATTCCACAGCAGTTTGCTCATACAAGATTATATACTGATATTGATTTTACTTTTTATGTTGATGAAGACTATACAATGTTGAAAATTTTTGAAGGTTGGATGGATTACATATCAAGTGGAGCAGATGCTGACGGTATTCAACCAGGTCAAAGAGGTTTTTACAGAAGATTAAGATACCCAAATGACTATAAATGTGATACAATGAGTATAACTAAGTTTGAAAAAAATCTTGGAAGGACTTTACTTTACGAATTTGTAAATGCTTTCCCCAAGTCACTTACATCAATGCCTGTGAATTATGGTGCAGCAGACATACTAAAAGTTACGGTTAGTTTTAACTATGATAGATATATCATGACTAGAAGTTAAAATTACCTCTATAAATAAATTTACTGAAGTGTGAAAACATTATGACATTACCAAAAATTAATACACCAACTTATGAATTAACCATTCCTTCGAATGGAAAAAAAATTAAATATCGTCCATTTCTTGTTAGAGAAGAAAAAATTCTTATTCTTGCATTAGAAAGTGAAGATACTAAACAAATAACAACAGCAGTTATTGATATATTATCTGATTGTATTCTTACTAAAAATGTAGATGTTACTAAATTAGCAACTTTTGATATTGAATACTTATTTTTAAATGTTCGTTCAAAATCTGTTGGTGAGACTGTTGATGTAAATATAACTTGCCCAGATGATGGGAAGACATCTGTAGAAATGCAGATTAACATAGACAGTATTAAAGTTCAAAAAGTTAAAGGTCATAAGAATATCATCAAACTTGATGATCAATACTCAATGAAACTTAAATATCCCTCAATGAATGAATTTATTGAAAATAATTTTGAATCTGGTGAAGATGGTGGTGAGGGGAGTGATATTGATAAATCCTTGAGTATGATTACATCATGTATTGAAATGATCTATGATAATGAAGAGAGTTGGGATGCTGCAGATTCAACACAAAAAGAGTTAGAAGAATTTATTGAGCAACTTAATAGTAAACAATTTAAGTTAATTGAAAAGTTTTTTGAGACAATGCCAAAACTATCTCACAAAATTAAAGTTACAAATCCAAAAACTAAAGTTGAATCAGAGGTCGTATTGGAGGGATTAGCAAGTTTTTTCACCTAAGTATGGCTCACACTAATCTTGAGTCATACTTTAGAATCAATTTTGCGTTGATGCAGCATCATAAATATTCTTTAACAGATATTGAAAATATGATGCCATGGGAAAAAGAAGTCTACGTCACTTTACTCACTCAATATATTGAAGAAGAAAATTTAAAACAACAGAAAAACAATGGATGAGTCGTCTCCAGTATTTCAAAATTTTCAGAATAAAATGTCTGCCATGAGTGGTAGACCAAAAATAAATGTGACAAATATGAAAACCATCTTTGGCGATGGAAGGGGTCGTGCTGCCATTTCAGGTAAAAGTTCTACTCTTGTTCGTGGTAGTTTAGATAATAAATTATTTCAGGTAGGTGGATCAGATAATTTAGAAGAAAGAGTTGCCACAAATGAAAGAAAGATAACTCTTTTAAAAAATGTGTTAAAATCACAAAAACCTTTCGGTGGTAAGGAAGACGAGATACTTAAAATTAATTCAACACTGCAAAGTATTGGAAACATAATCACAGTAGATTATGCCAATAGGATAAATGAAAGAAAGATAGAGAATAAGTTATTAAAAAGTCAACTTGATGCACAAAGAAAAAGCACTGCAGAGAGAAGTTTAGAAAGAGTTAACAAGATAGGATCTTCCGTTGGATCTGGTATTTCCTCCATTGCATCTAAGGTAACTTCACCAATTAAAGGAATTTTTGATAATTTATTATCAGCTGCTACATTATTAGGTGCTGGTATTGCTAGTAACGCTGCGGTTAAGTGGTGGACTAAATTAACTCCACAACAACAGTCTAGAGCAGTCACTGGTTTAAAAATAGCGGCTGTTTCTGCAGGTGTGTTCGGATTAGGGTTAATTGGTAAGAAAATATTTGATATTGGTAGATTTGCATTCAAAGTTGGTGGAGGCACAGTTAATCTAGGAAAAAATATAGTAAGGGGTGGAAGTAAAAAAATAGGAAGATTTATTGATCCCAAACGTGCTGAAAAATTAGCAAGAGCAAAAAATATTAAAAAAATTAAAGCAGACAAATTAACTAAAACTAAAAAAGGATTTTTTAATTTTGGTAAAGGTAAAAAAGTTGCAACTGCTTCCACAGAATTAGGTGAACAAGCAGTAAAAAAAGGACTTAAAAAAACAGCAGTTAAAACAGGTGCAAAATTTACTGCTAAAAAAGGATTGAGAATAGCAGCAGGTTCTGCTCCTGTTCTTGGTTTCTTAGTTGATGGTGGATTTGCGGTTGAGCGTTTATTGAAGGGAGATACAAAAAGTGCTGGTATATATGCGACTAGTGCTTTAGCAAGTTTCATACCCAAGGTTGGTACAGTTGCTTCTGTTGGACTTACCGTAGCAGGAATGCAATCAGCTGCTGAATTTGATGCTAAAAAGAGAGCTGATAAATTAAAGGAGAACGAAAATATCGAAGTCATCTATCAAGAAATAAACAATACAAATAAGAAAGGTAAAGATGATCAAACAAATCAAAAAGGAGTTTTGAGTGGAACAGAGGGAACACAAGTTCCTGTCGTCTCATCAATACATTTTGATAATGAATATATGACCAAGACACCGAAAATTCTGGGTATTATTTTAGGAGATGATTTATAATGACTAATAAAAGCATAAAAAAACTAAAAATTACGGTCACCAATATTAAAAGTGTTCTTGTCAGAGATAATAAAAGGTTATCTAAATTCAAATCTAAGGGAGAAAGATTAGAGTATAATAAGTTAGAATTAGCAAAAAGAGAAAATAAAGAATCTAATTTAGAAAAAATGAAAAGATCTTCACCAATGTCAGGTGTTTCAAAGAGGATTGGTTCTGCATTTAGCAGTCCAATAAAAAAGTTTGAACAGGTTGTAGGATTAATATTAGGTGGCATATTCATAAATGTACTTCCACCTTTAGTTTCAAAGATAAAAAATGCTTTTGATGGGGTTAAAAAAAGATTTGATCAAATAAATTCTGTAATAAAAAAAATACTAGAATTTATAAATGCAATCACAGAACCAATTAAACAATTGTTTGGTTTTGTTGGAGCATCAAATAATATAAATCCAAGTGACGATACTGACACAGATAATTTGGAATCTGAAGATCAGGAAGTTGAAATTGAAGGTAGAGTAAATGGTGGTGACGTTGAAAAGGGTGTTCCATATATTACTGGTGAAAGAGGACCAGAGTTGTTCGTGCCTGATCAAAGTGGTACGATAGTTCCAAATGATGAATTAAATCCTGACCCTGTTAGATCTACCGTAATCAAACCATCACCAAATAACCTATCTAATCTTAATGCCATAGTTGATAAAATAAATAGAAAAAGAGTTAAACCAAAAGACAAATTGATTGTTATACAAAAAGAATATATTGAAGTGTAGGAGAAAGTAATGACAAGCGGAAGTGCATCAAGAGCATCAACATATCAAAAAATAGTCATTCGTAATGATAAAGACAAAGAAGCAAATCTTGCAGGTAAAGTCATATCATTTAACTATTTTGAAAGTGTATATTCTCCAGAAATAACTGCTAATTTAATTTTTGTGGATGCTTCAGGATCAATTAAAGCTAATAAGGCACAAGATACTCAGGAGAGGTCTGGAAGTATTAAGTCATCACTTCCTATTATAGGTGATGAGGAACTTGAATTTATAATCAACTCAAAATCAGGGACGTTAGATTTTTCAAAAAAACCATTACGTGTTATTAGTGCTCCTATTATAACAGAGGAATCCAATCGACAAAATGTTTTTCTATCGTTAGTATCAAAACCTGGAGTTGACACTACACCTCTCCTGAACGTGTATAAAGGTAGAATCAGTGGTACTGTTAAAAAAATTATGAAACAATTAAAACTAAAAAACAGATCAATTGATAGGACAAGAAATGGTTATGATTTTGCATCAAAGTCTAAGGGTGGTTTAGATTTAATTCTAGATCTTTGTCGAAAATCAATTCCAATAAAAGGTGATCCTGGATTTTTCTTTTATGAAACTCAGGATGGGCATAATTTTAAAGCAATTGATAATCTTATTTCAAAACAACCAGTTGAAACTTATAGTTATAGTGGAGGATTGAAATCAAATTTAGATAATGATGAAAATGATTTTAAAATTGTGAGACATAAAGTATTAAAAGATCAAAATGTTAAAGAGAGAAAGAAATGGATGTCTTCTCGTAATATATTTTTCAATCCAGCAACTCTTGAAGTAGAGGAAAAATTTTATACCTTAAAAGGGGCAGAGGGTGAAATAGGGACAAAAGTAAATACAACTCTTGGTAAAGATATTGACTACAATAAAGGATCTACCGATACTTATGTCAAAACTAATAATCTCACATTAGATATTGGAAGTTTAGATTATCAAAATCTTACTCCAAATAATGATCCGAGAGAATGGCAAGCAAAATCTCCAATGAGATATAATCTCTTACACTCTCAACTGTTAGAGATACAAGTTCCATGTAATGTAAAATTAAGAGCTGGAAATGTGATTAAAGTTGAAATTGAAAGACAGGGTGATGATAAAGAGTTGGGTGGACTTGATGAACATTTAAGTGGAAAGTATTTGATTCTTCATTTATGCCATCATTTTGATTCTAAAAGGTCATTTACTTCCATGACCATTGCTCGTGACACTTATGGTTTACACGTTAAGGATTATGAAAATAATAATAGAGGAGTTGCATTTAATAGTGATAGTGAGGAGGATTAAACATGGCAAAATTACCTGATAAAATTAATTTTGATGATATATTTTGGAAAGGAAAAATAGTAAATGTGGATAAAAATCCAACTCAAAGAACTCTGATGTCTGGTGGAAGTTGGGGATATAGATATCGAGTTCGTTTGATATCAGATTTTTCAGAAAATGATAATGTGAGTGATGATGAAGTTTTTGTGGCACAGTCTTTTCTCCCTACCACCGCAGGGACAGGTGCTGCTGGAAGGTCAGAAAGTTTAAAATTATCTCAAGGTGATATGGTTTTTGGTGTATATATTGGAACATCACTTTTTATTACCCAAGCTTTTCCTAGAACAACACTTGTACCTAAAAATGGAAAGGGTAAATATGCGATTGAAAGTGGATTTACTAGTAAGGTAAAACCTGGTTTACAAGAACTACAAGAATTTGCACAAACTGCCATTGCTAAAATCCCACTATTATTTGGAAAATTAAACAAAGGTAATGGAAAGGGAAGAAATACTCCTATCAATCAATTAGCAAACAAAGTTGTAGGTGGATTAGGTGAAAATGTTGTTGGTGCACTACCAAAACCTCCTATAAGGAAAAGGGGTTCAGGAGTCAACTAAATATATGAACAGGAGGATATTTTTAATATGACTAATTCTGGAGGATTTTCAACTTACTCAGAAGAATTCTTAGAAGAAGAAAGAAAATTTCAAGCACTAGAAAAAAGATTAATATCAGAAGCAACTATTCTGGAAGGGGCTGTTTATCATCATTTTAATGCAGATGGTAGTTTTGCAGGAATATCTCAAGGTGAACCATTACCAAGCACTGCAGCAGAAAGAGCAGCTGCTAGGAAAAAAATTGAAATAAGTGAGACAAGAGAAATTGTAGAGGAGGTGGCACCACCACCAGAAAAATTAAATGCATTACAACTTGAATCTTATGTTAAATTAATTCAAACAAACCCACCTGATCCGAAATGGCAAAAAATCATTAAAGATCTAAAAAAACAATATCCTGAACAACTTGGCAATATAAAAGAAGTTGATGGAGATAAACTTGATGATGATCAATTTGATACCCTTGTTGATAATACTTCTTTTTATCAAAAACAGGTTGATGTTGTTTTAAAAAATGCATCTTTAACCACAGGAATGACATTTTTGACTGCATCTACTAAAGTAAAAAGTTTTGCAGTCAAAACTGAAAATAGTTTAACTAATTTTTTATCTACTGCGACTCAATTTGAGGAAGGTATTTTTGATTTAGCAGGTGAGATTAAAAGCACAGCAGCTCTAATTGCAACTGGAGCACAAGGCATGGTAAATCAATTGAGTAATGCATTGTCGGGTGCGATAGTTAGTGGTGTTCAAGGTGGATTGAGTGCAATTGCTACAACGATATTCAGTTCTGTTCCACAATATAATGTTGCTCTTAATATTGTGAAGAGAGCACAGACTGCCCTGATAGCACCTGTTGCAGCTGTATTCAAAGGTATGAACTGTCTTACTTCAAAGGTGATGAATTCTTTGGGAGGAGCAATTGAAGATATGCTAACTGCTTTTGTTAAAAATGCACTTAATGCCCCTGTCTGTGCAGTACAACAATTTGTTGGTGCTGTTTTAGGTAAAGTTAATTCCACGATTGATAAAATTGTTACACCTTTGACTGGTGGTATTAGTAAAGTTTTAGGACCTTTGTTCAAAGTTAAAGACATCTTGGGTGCTGGTCTTAACTTGTCAGACAAAATTACCGATTTCTTTAACTGTGGTGATAAAAATGAGGATACTTCATCATCAGATAAGTTTGAGATTGACAAAGTAAATTCCAAAAAATCAAGGAGCGAAGAAGAACAACAAAATTTCATGGATAAAGCAACGGAAGCTGCCAACAGTATGAATAAAGGGATAGAGAACTTTGGTAAGAATCTTACTTCTGGAACAGAAAAGAAACTAACAGAGTTTGAAAAAGAATATGGTCAATGGACAATTTTTGGTTCAAAGGTAAGTGAGGCAACAGATCAGAATATAGGAACTGACTGTTATACTGGAAATAAATTTAAATGTGGTGCTCCAACTGGTGAGATATTTGGTGGTGATGGAGAGGGTGGTGTAGGTAAAGTCCTTCTAGGTAAGTTTTTCAATAAACTTGATCCAGATAACATATATGGTGATATAAAAAGAACAGCAAGTATAATTGGATTTGAAATTACAGATCCTGGTAGTGGATACACACAAGAACCCACCATTGATTTTACTGATAATTGTGATCAGGGTTATGGTGCTTATGGGCAAGTGATTATTGACAAGAATGTTAATTCACCAACGTACGGGCAAATAACAAACGTAATCATAGTGAGTGAGGGAGAGAATTATCCAGTTGATTTGCCAGCAGAAGTTGGTGACGTATTCATTAAAGAAATTATAGTTGAAAATGGTGGTGTGGGATATGAAGACGCATTTATTGATGATGATTGTATGAATCTTCAAGTAGTTGATGGAAAAATCACAGGTGTTGAGATCACTTGCCAAAAACCATATAATTCACTACCAAATATAAACATAGTAAATGAGGGCATTGGTGCGATTCTACATCCTATCATGTCATCTACTCCAACTAAAACAAATACAGATCAAACAGTTCTTCAATCTGTTGATTGTGTGGGTGCATATCCTAAACCAGGAGAATATTAAGTATGGCTAATGAACAAAATCATGAATTAAAAACCTTCGGTGCTCAGTTTCTAATTGATACTGGTAATGAAAGGATGACTCATGCTGGAAAGACTGTATATTTTATTCAAGGAATGACAAAGAATAAGATAAAAAATAATATATCCTTTCATGAAACTGGTCTTTCAAGGTATTATACTGAAAAAACATTGCAGGTAGAGAGTGGTTTCTTGGGTAGTTCTAATGTAGACGACAACATTTCCTATCGACAAGTAGTTCATAAAGGAGATTACACTTTAAACGCTGATTTAGGTGCAATAAGGTTAAAAGCAAAGAATATAATTATTGAAGCTGAAAATGATTTGACTCTCAAAGCATCAAATAAGATACAAATTGGTGATAAAAGTACAGGTGCAACCAAAGAAATTGAACTAAAAGCGGATAAAGTACATGCGATCACAACCAATGGTAATATCGCAGATATACTTGGAACGAGTTTTTTAAAAAAAGCTTTTCTTGGAAGTTATGCTAATGCTGGTGCATTGGGTCTTGCAGCCAGCGGATTGCAAGCAGCAGCACCTTTAGTAGGTAAATTTAAGCAAAAGTTTTTAGGTAGATAAATCCAGATTATCTGCCTAACTAAATAGACATAGAAATATTTTGGCCGAAATAAGAAGATGCCTCTTAATAGATTAGAGAATTTTATAAAAAATATAGAGGGAAGAATACTCTATGTGAATCCGAATGACCTTGACTCAACG
>VTLG01013359.1_pt1 | contig 17305 bp, 46 predicted proteins | sample 4694571 | NCBI WGS metagenome assembly VTLG01 (sample SAMN12604809, study PRJNA352737) | marine metagenome | biome: ENVO:00000447; feature: ENVO:00000209|ENVO:00000569|ENVO:01000036; material: ENVO:00002151; isolation source: viral sequences binned using virsorter ...
AGCAGGTACTTTTGACCAGTTTCTAAAATAAGTAGGTATCTTTTCACAAATACCACTATGATACATTTCGTGCATTATGCCTTGGTCAACACCAACTAAAACATCTATGTCATCTGGATTAGTTCTATAAATGGCATTACAACCATAAATTTTACCGTGTTGTCTTAATTTTTTTAAGTCAACACCTACTCTACTTTGGCCGTTACCTAATACAAATACTCTTTTCACTTAACAAAAACCTCTTTCATAATTAGTTTACACTCTGTAGGATTAAATCTAACAAATGGTTTTAACTTGGAAAGCGTAGATGAGATTTTAGGCCAGACCACATTTTCGGTAATTTCTTTATCCCAATTTTTACTAAACGACAAAAAGTGGTCAAGCACAATGATGGTTTGCTGAGACGCTCTTTTTTGAATAAGTAAGCGTAACAATCGTGGATGTTGTCCGCTATTACATAGAAAGCCATCATCAAAAGAAAGCCTACGGTTGCTAAAGTCATTAGCAATAGCCACAAGATCATTTCTAAAATGGTAGCCAAAAGCCTCTTTACGCTTTTTAAATTCAAGGTATATTTCTCTTCCGTCATTTTGTATTAGATTACCCACCCATTTACTGCTATTAGTAGCAAAATTAGAAACAAAAAAATCAAGTATGTCTCGTTCATTATATCTTTTAGACAACTTATGAAAAAAGTATCTATCATTTCTTTTCGTAAATGTTTCAAGTTTACAATTAACTTTGCCACCATATTCTTCATAATTATATGTATCTGTTGTAAAGTGTAGCTTTATAGCTAAATACAATTTAAATACTTCAAATCCTCCATACATATTCTTGTTCTCGCCATCTTTTTCTCATTGCTATGTATATAGGATCGTGTGTAATTCTATCTCTATATTCTTTATGTATTCTAGCCGCCTTTGCTTTTTCACTCGTATTCCAGTCTTTCTCTTGTGGTAAAACCTTACCATTTTTATCATACTTCTTACCATCTTTGTGATTAGCATATCGTCTAGCTCTTGTAAAACCCATTTCTAAAAACTTTCTACACATATCCATACCTATAAAATCTTTTAATACTCTATAATCAGCGTACATATTATAAATGTATTCAGCACTTTTCTTTGCCTGTTTTATGGTCTTAAATCGCCAATGTTTACAAATAACATCTGTATAAGGTCTAACTAATAATACACCTTGTTCGCCACGGCCTATTCTATATCGTGTATCATTTGGTCTAAACACGGTGTTTTTATAATCTAAATTGTAATCAAACTCTAACATATTATAATGGTAATTGGCCACACTTTTGAAATTTTAACATTCTCAAATTAGTTGCCTCTAATTTGATTTTTTCTTTTAATGATTTTGATACTAAATTTGAAACCGTGCTTGGGTCTATTTCGTTTTGTTCACAATAATGAAGCACAGCGTCCATATGTGAAATCTTTTTTTCTTTTACTATATTCTCTATCTTTAAACTAAATTCTTTACTTGTCATAATTTTTAAGGCCGTGGTTCTGACTCTCGCCTACTACACGGCCTGGTACCTTTTTTGTTGTTAACGGTACCAATATAACACGAAAGTGCTAGGTTGTCAAGCTTAAGTTTTAGTACCGAAACTTTTTATTAGATTAGGATTTATTTGAAGATTAAAAGTTCTAAAGACTATACATACTTCGCTAGTCTCTGGTGTGCTTACAGAGGCAAAAGATTCACCATTACTATTCATCCAGTATATAACAATATAGACAATAGGTTCTTTTGGATTACCATTATTGTGACCATAGCTTATATTAACGGGTTCAAACCCTTTATCGTTTGCCCACCTCTCAACTTCGGTGTTTTGACCACACACAACAGGTATTTGATTCCAATAAAATTCGTATCTATTTTTACCATCATCTGGTTGTGGTGCTAGTTTATCACCAGGCGTCTTAGGTGTCTCAGCAAACGCTAATGTCGCTAGTAAGAAACTTAATGCTATGATTATTTTTTTCATCTTATCTTTCTGTAATGTAGATAAGATTTTTAGATGTTACTTGGAGCTATCTTATCTTTATTTTGCTCTTCATAATATTTATAAAAATTTTGTATAGCTGTGCCTAGTTCTTTTTCGTAATCTGCTTTGTTCTTAACAAATGCCTGTGTCGTTCCGTCTTCACTTGCTATTAAGATAACAATTTGCTCAATAGGGGTACCAAAAGTTTCTTCATACATATGAGCGTAAGCTGTTGTCTGTAAAAAATAATTATCAATCCAGCTTTCTTGTCGCTCCTTGTTGGCCGTTTTAAAATCTATTACAGATAACTTACCATTATACTCTGCCACACAATCTACTTGACCAGCAACCGTAAGTTTTTTACTATACATAATTGCCTCTAGTAAGTGTATATTGTCTATCTGATCTATGTAAGGTTTTAATAGTTTAAATAAACCTAATGGTAAAACATCCCTAATACTAGGAGTTTCGCCTTTGATGTATTGTTCTACAAGTGTGTGAAAAGATTTACCTCTACGAGCAGCTCTGCCCATTTCCCAATTAGCCACACCTTCACCAATTTTTTCTCGCCAACCTTTTAGTTGTTCTGTTTTTCTAATTCCTAAAACGGTAGTGATAGACGGATAGTTCTTACCATCAATGTTGTAAAAACGAAAGCCGTCTATTCTTTTACCTTTTGTTTTAGGTAATACTTGTTTGTCTAGTTCTATAAAATTAAATGCCATAATATCCTCACTATACCATAATTCAGCTTATTTGTCAAGCTTCATACTTAATTACTTCGGTGTCAAATCAAAGACTCGTTTACTTCTTCTTGTGTAGGGCCAGTAGTATCTGAATATTCTTTTTGGTAAGCTGTTTTACCGTTAGCGTCTCTAAATGCTATTAAATATTCTTTTCTGTTATCGTCACCGTTCTTATAAGAGCAATGTACCCACCCACTATTCGGTTCTTCTTTTTTGTGGTATTCCAAGATCAACTGGTCAAAATCCAGGTTATCGTGTATCCAATCGGCCAATACTTTGTTAGACAATCCATAGACCTCAAAATCCGCCGCCTGGCCAGAGGCGTGTTGTGAGGTTGCGCTTGAGCCTATGGCTAAACACAATTCTGGACTACGAAACCCACTTGATACTGATACAACTTTTCCGAAATGATCTCGGACTGGTTGTAAAACGTGGTCACAAAGTCTTTGTAAGTTTTCAATATTATCCTCGTTTGGATTATTATTGATCCCTTTCCTGGTCGCTGTTTCTGAGCGTATAAGCTCTTTAAGCGAAAAGTTTTTGCTTAGTCTCATTTATTTTTTCCTTTGCTTTTAACTTTAACTTTTTTAGGTTTTTTAATTCATACCAACTATGTGAAGACCTATCATTGTTTCTTATGTCTTCAGCTTCGTTCACTTTTCTTTTTAGTTCTTTATGTTTTGCTCTCGCATTCATAAATTACCCCCTTGTAAGTTTTAGTACCTTTTCTATTTGTGCCTTAATAATTGGTCCTCTATTTGGCCAATGTATATAAGGTTCATCTGACTTTGATAAGTTATATAAAAACGGTAATATAACTTTCTCAATTTCTTTAAATCTTTTTTTCTGTTCTTCGGTTGTTGTTTCTTTTGCTATAGTTTCTTTTTCTGCCACTATTTGCATTATCTCGTTCATCATAGATTTTATTGATGAAACATCTTGTTTAACTTTTGAAATTTCTATATTAGAATTTTCTACCAATTTCGGGTCAACAGCAGGTTTTGATTCAGTTGGTTTTGAAGAAACAGGAGTGAAACCGTAGTCTTGGTCCATATCAAAGTCTCGCATATAATCTGGTATATCTGCCATCTTATTTACCTCTTCTTTTCCTGTGTTTTGCTAATACTTGTTCTGTTTTAGATTGTTTAATAGTCTTTTTACCATATCTTTGAGCAAGGGCACTTTTAGGGTGTGCCTCCGATATTCGTTGTAAATTTTCTTTCCATCCGCTATCTTGCCTGTATGAGAGGCCTGATACCCCTCCTACTATATTTAGACCTTTTATAGCCTGTTTAATGTGTTTATTCTTTGATAGATACTCTTCCATTTCAGCAATAGACATCATTTCCGTGTGTTCTTTATTGTTTTTTGTATTAATAAATGTATATGTTGGCATTATTGATAACTCACCCATATTACCCATACAATGGTCATAATAAACATAATTGATAGCGTATGATTACCTAGATTCCACAAACTAGTGCCTACGGTGCTAGGATTTTTAGGATCAATTATTGACTCTTTTGTTGTTAAGTTTTTTTTAGGTAATTTAGGACCTTGTATTAGATCATTACCGTATTGATCCTCTGTATCAAATAATTGTGGTTGATTCATTAACTTTTAAATGGGTCTTTTGTTATAAAATACTTTTTAAGCATTTCTAATTCATCATCATACTCAGCAATTATTTTTAATTCTTTTTCAATTGTTTCTAGTGTATCAGGATGCTCAGCTATACCTGCTGTTTTTTCTAATAACACTTCAACATTTGCTTTGTGCTTTTCTATATGACCTTTAGCGTGTGCTTGTAAAGCTTCAATTATTGCTTGTCTCATTTTCTTCCTTTATATTGTTATGATATAGGCCATCCCTTAATATTTTTTCCTCATCAAAGGTAAAAGGCCTAATCATATTTTTACCTCTGTCTCGTCTCTCTTTTGTTTGTCTTTTAGATTCTTGTAAAGACAACTTCTCTAGTTCTTCATACTCCATTTGATATTGTACCTCCTAGATGTTTAATCAGTCCTTCTGAAAACCATTTAGGTGGCACTCTATTTTTCCAAGTAGCAAATCTAGCCTTTTTCATAATGTAATATTTTCTGTAACTAGCAATTGAGTCACCTGGCACTTTACATTCGTCAGGCATAGCTGGTTGTGGATCAGTTGCTATCTTATTAATTAAAGCATTCTTTGGTGGTGATGATAGTATCTGACCAAGTTTTTGTATAGCCACGTGGTCTTTTGTATGATTGTATCTTTTCTTATACTCATCATTAAGAGCCATCATATGTTTGTATAACCACATATAGTTGTAAGCAGATTCAAATAACCATATCGTACTAGGGTGTTTTACCCAGCCTGCTTTGTATAAGATAGGTTCTAAATTAGGATTAGGGTGTTTCCACCTTTTAATTTTTCTGCCATTAGCAGTTTTGCCATAATACTCTGTGCCATCTTGTACTCTATGACAAGTACACAATAATTGAGCAGACTCTAATATCATTTTTACCACGTGTTTATCACAACTCATTTCAGCTGCCACAATAGGGTCTTTATGTAAGTAAAATATATTCACATCACCTCCTAGTTTATAGTTTTATTAAAGTAAGACATCTTATCATACTTCTCACATAATTTTTTAAATGTATTATACCAAAAAGCTTTAAACTTGTCGTCTCGTGCCTCTCTACAAGCTTTTTCTGCTCTTTTGATACGCTTCATAGCAAGATCATTATTCGTCTTTTTCATAGTCATAATATAATATATCATATCCTCTAATAAAGTCAAGCCTAGTTTCCAGCATTGGCACCATTAGTGATAATAGTTCTCACTACGGTAAAACCAGGATTATTCCAATCTACCTTTTTCTTACAATCCATCTCCCCAGGCGAATAGGAACCACATATGGTTTTCGTACAACCTGTAAGAGCTAGTATGCTAATTATTAGTATTATTTTTATTTGTTTCATTATCGTTCCAGTCCATAATTTGGTCTAATTTCAGTTTAATCTCATCTGGATCAAGGCCGTCTAATTCTTTATAACCTAGTTTGTTGACAAAACCTTGGTAACCTTTTAATTTTCTATTTCTTTTTTCTAACTTTTCTATTTTCTTATTTAGAGTATCTTTGTCGTTGACTTTTGACAAGTTTCTTTTCATACGCCATTGATTTAATGATATGTTAGCAGCTATTAATAATAATACAGCCAATGGGTCAAATACAAATATCAATACTAGTATGACAATCCTAACGGCGTGGTCAAACATTTCTTTTGCTTGTTCACCATATATCATTTCAGCGATATACTTGATAGGACCTACTTCGGCCTCTATCTTATCTTGTTCTAATTTTAGAGTTGCTTTCTCGTTTGTTAATTTAACAATCTCATCTGTAGCATTTTTAATTGCTAAATTTAATAAATCTCGTTCTTCTTTTTGTTTCTTACGCTCTTTTAATCCTTTACTTACATATTCTTTATCAATGTAAACATCTAAAGCTTTATCTAATCTATCAAGTGTGTTTTGTGACCTAGTTATAATTAATTCTTGTTGACTAATTTGATTATCTATTAGTTCTATTTTTATATTATTACCTGAAGTAGGTTTAACTTGGTCTAGGTGTGCCTTTGATAAGAAACCAAAGATACCCATAGATGTAATAAAAATTAAAATTATTATCGCTAAAAATAGATAAGTTTTAAGTAAGCGTGGTATATTACTACGCCAATTATGATATAACCAACTGGCTGCTACAAGTTTACCAACTTCTAAAGCAGAGCCCATAGCAACAATAGGTATAAAGGCACCAGCAAACAATGTTGCTAAACCTATAATAGAATACCCAGCCGCTATAACAGATATGCTAATGGCCGATATAAAAGTTAGTAATGTTAAAAACATAGTTATATTTATTTGATTGATTTATCAGAAGCGTAAGTTTCTTCTAACTTTCTAATTTTGTTTATTATTCTAATAACTCTTTTATCATAGTCAGCAGTTGTAGAAAACTTGTCTAAAGTTTTAATTAAAACAATAGGATCATTACTTGTTTTTCTAGCCTCTCTAAACTTAACATAAGCTTGGTGTTCGTTTAATAATCTAACATACTCTTGTACACTATCACATTTACTAGAAAATGATCTAACACCCCAACCTGGCCATTTTTCTATGCCGTGTGGTAATAAATGTGGTACATCTTTACTCCAAGTTCTAATACCAAACAAGTTATTTGCCTTTGTAGCAAATCTACTTGTACCCCAACCACTTTCTAAAGCAGCCTGACCTATAATCATTTCATAAGGCACTCTTAAATGTTTTGGTGTTTTAAAATTAATGTAGTTTATACATTTATGTAAAGCTCTAACAAATTGTATATCATTGCTATAAACAAATTCTGGTTCTTGTAAGTCCATTTCTTTAATTTTATTCATATAAAATTCATCAAGTTCAGCATTAATCTTTAACTTGGCGTGTGAATTAGGTTTAAATGTACCGTACCCATAACAAAGAACAGCAAATACAATTAAAGCAAATAGTATTTTCATAAATTTCCAAGACTTTTCTAGTAATAAATCCCAATTATATTTTTTTGGCATAATAATCATAACCTCCCCATTCTTTACCGTCTTCGTCTTTAAATGATTCTAATTTTGATTGATAGAAAGTTAAATGTGGTTTTAACTTTTCTACTTTTTTGAAGATTGTCTCTGCTTGTTTTTCTGTATAGTTATCGTAAATATCTTTTGCCCAATTACCAGTATAATATAATCTACCAGTACCAGGTAAGTTTGATGTTTTGATAAGGCCTTCTAGTTTTAACATTGCCTCACCAACACGAGCCTTAATATAGGGGTCTAGCTCTTTCACCTTTCTCATAATATATCTCTTTCTCTTTTTATTATAGGTCTAAACCTATAGCATTTAATTTTGGCCTAAAACTATAAAATAGTTTGTTGTGATTACCAGTATCGCCAACATTAGCCATTTGGTACAAGTGTACCATTTCGTGTCCTAAAGTGTCCACAAAATCTTTTTTGTTTCTATACTCAGGCAACATTTCTAACCAAAATTGTTGTGTGCCTTTTCTTTCCCATACCCAAGTTGTTACCTGACCATAACAAAACTTCTTAGATTTATCTTTGTAAATCTTTTTGATTTTAATATCATTAAATGGTGCCAATTTATTTTTAAATACAGCTTTATTAATCATATTAAAATAAGTTTTTATATCCTTGTAGGTTGTTTTATACTTCCTTCTGGATGATAATTCTCTTTTCAGTCTTTTTTTGATTGTTGCTCTTTCCATTTTTCCTCTTTAAAGTATTGTATTATTCCCATAGTTAAACAAGATAATATAATAATTTTCAATTCAAATGGAATCTCTAAAAATAGTTCAATCATTTACAATCGTCCTCTATTTTAGATCCCTCTAGCAAAGCACACTTGTATTTTTCGTCTGCCTGTAATCTTAAATCAGACATAACACCGTCAAGTATAGCCGGTAGATACGCTTGAAGTATTGATACCATTTCAATAGAATACTTATGAGCAAGTCTTTCTAATTCATAACTCATCAAAGCATTTACATCAACATTAGTACCATTCACTTTAGTTTGTATAATATGGCCAATCACCGCCTTATTATAATCGTCAGCTTTAACTGAGTTGGCAAAAGCATTTAGGCCAAACCACAACACAGCTAAAATCAATATTAACTTTTTCATAATATACCTCTCTTTATATTTATCAATATATCATATGTGGTCGGTATGTCAAGCGCTAAAAAGCGTTGTAGGATGTGAGTTTTTTTAAGGGCGACACATTGGACGCCCTCAAAATTCGTTGATTCTTAAGCTTTTTTCATAAAATCATCATTCCAGTCAAAAGCCTCTTTTACCACAGCCTCTGTAAGGCCTTTGTAAACTTGGTTTAATCTTTTGTCTTTAATGTTGATTAATAAATCAGCTTCTGTTGTGTGTAAGCCTTCTAACATTTGAATAAACAAGGTTTCTTTTCTTGTTTTAGATAAAGTATTATTACCACCTTTTAAGAAGTTGTACAATCGTCTTGCCTCATTCTTTAAAAGTGTATGCTCTGTACCAACAGGCGCTTCGTTTGCTATAAACGGTGGCGTTCCTTCTGGTAAATCCCATTCTATTTTAGAATAGAAAGCAGCCTTTAATAGTTGTCTTAAATACGGTCTATCGTATTGTCTTAAAACATCTATCTTCTTAGGCTTGTCTTTAGCATTATTAACTTTAGTAAAAATCTCGTGTACGGTCTCGCCAGCAACACCAGAGGTGTTAGCCATAGCCGCCATAGCCTGTTTACTCATCAAGTTAGGGTTTTGTTTTTGCTCTTCAGCCATAATTATCTCCAATATATATTGTCAAAAATCGTTAATATTTTCAATCAATGATTTTAGTTTGTATTTTATAAAGTAAGGCAACAGGAGCGACCTGTTAGGTACTTTATAATTTCTATAGCTATTTATAATAGAATCTTCTATCGTTTTTGGTATTTGAGATAGGTCTATAAGCTTCTTATTTCTATTATAGTTCTTCTTTGTTTCTGAACCAAGTGGTATATTATCTAAATTAGACCACTCTTCCAGTTTTTGTTTAGTAATAGGTTTTTGCCTATCACCTCTAACAAAAATCTCATCATCTGATAATATGTTTGGTACACCATCTGATCGGTCACCTTTTATTATCTGTTCTCTTAAAAATTTTGTAGGGTCTTCTTGTTCACCAATAAATGATTTTAAAAATGGTGACCATTGATATACATTACCATAATGATGTAGTTGTATAAAGTCTTTATCACCCGATACGACTAGGTAAATATCATCTTCTTGTAATTTAATTAGTGTTGCTATAATATCATCTGCCTCAGAGTTCTCTACATACATTACTATGTAAGGAAAGTTTGCTTTTATTTCCTCTTTTATCTCTGTAATGATTTTAAATATATTATCCCAATCAAAAGGACCATCTTGTCTGGCCATTTTTCTACTATGTTTATAATTAGGGAAAAAATCTTTTCGCCAAGGATCGCTGGCGTCTGAACATAAAACCATTGTACCATATTCTTGGCCAAACTTAGCATTGAAACCTCTCAATGATGTTAAGACCATATGTCTAATCATTTCTTTATTAGGTTTAACATCACCTTTACCTCTGACCTGTGCCATAAGGTTTGATATTAAAACTTGATTAAGGTCTACTAGTATCATTTAAATATTTCTTTTTATACCATTTATAAAATGCCTTGTCTTCAAATAGTTCAACTATTTCAGGTGCTGATACCTGGTCACTTCTAATACAATCAGCATAGTTTTGATATTCTGATTTTTTAATTTTACTTGCCATATAATTTTTTCCAAGTTGAGTGTAGTATATAAAACCACACACCATTTATTGTAGGCTCAACTAATGCTACAGCACCTGCCTCCCATAAACTGGCACCTGTTAATAAAGTTACCACGGCCATTGCTATACATATATGACCTAATGTATATATGACGGCCAACATTACTGAAGACCCTTTAATAATTCTTCTTAAAAAGTTAAATGCTCCCTCTGTAAACTCACTCATTGGCAATCATCACCCGCTTTACTACCTGGCATATCATTTAAATTTTTTAATGATTGTTCTACACTAGATAGTGGTTCTTTTTTCTTATTTTCTTTTTTATAATAGTAATTCGCAACACAATAAGCAATAGTAAATCCTACTATTGTTAGCGTGATACCTATAAAACCAAATATTAATCCGTGTTGTAAATCCATAATTTAAAAGCGGTGGCGATTTCTCGCCACCACAAGTATTTAATTAACCGTCAATAGAAGCAACTGTAGCTTTTGTAGGTGCTACAACTGAAGCATTGTCGTATTTGAAAGGCGTTCCGTATAACGCTTTGATACCAGCAGAGATAATAGCTCTCGTTGGTGTACCAAGTCTGTACACGTGTTTACCTTTTACTTTTGAACCGTAGACCATATAGCCTTCAGCTCTTAAAGTATCAACCATAGCTCTTGGTGATTTAAGACCAAACTTTGTGTTTAAAGTCTTCCAAGCGATTGATTGACCTCTTAATAGGGCATTAAGAATAGTTTGTTTTTTAGACAAACTCTTTCTGCCTCTAGTTTCTACTTTATTTCCAAACATAATAAATTTTCCTTCCATATTTGGGCTATTTTACAACCTGCTAAGGCGATTACTTGATTGTAATTCATTCAAAATCTGTTTCAGGATCAAACTTAACACCTGTCTCATTTAAATCTTTTAACTCTTCTTTAACTTCTTTACTTAATGGTTTACCAGTTTTTTTGGCACCATTAATTATACCCGTATAATCTATTTTGGCAGATTGACTTCCATCTTTATTTACTTTTAAAATTACCATTTTATCTGATAGACTTTGTGCTGGGTGTTTGATACCAAAGTCTCTATATAATAAACCTCTCATAATATCTACCAACAAGGCCAAGTCTTTTGTAAAATCATATTTGTCTGTTTTAACTGCCATATCATAGAATTGTTTTAATAAATTTAAACTCATATCATCTACCGAAGTTTCTACAAACTGCCTAGTCTGTTGTTCTTCTAATCTCTTTGATACTTTAGCATTAGCTGGGCCAGCAGTAGATGACTCAACAATTCTATTTTTAGGAAAAGGTATGATAGTAGCACCTTTGTCCTTTTTATCATCACTCACTTATAATCTCACCCTTAAAATTAACTTTACCTTGTTTTTCAAAATGTTCTATTAACTGATTATAACCACCAACTAACTCATCATCAATCTTAATTTGAGGCATAGCTCTAACATTTTTACCAATGTCTTCTAACATCTTACTAGGGTCAGAGCCAAAGTCTTTTTCTAATGACTTTTCCTCATACTCTAGGCCAAGGTTTTTTATCAAGGTCTTGGCCTTGGAGCAGTAGATACAATTGTTTTTGCTATAGATTACTATTTTCATTTGTGTTACCTGTATTTTCCAATAGTTTTTTATAAGAGTCATTAGCTAATTCTTTTAACTTGTAAGAATCTAATGCCGACTCTATGGTATAGTTATACATTTTATTAAACTCACCCATTGGAAGTCTCAAGCCAATCCAAACTCTATAATATCCATTTTTAGTTATGGTCACATCTTTTTTCCACATTTCATAACCTCTAACTTGTGTTTTAGAAATTATATTGATTAATGTCACCTCAACATCTGATACAACAGACATAGCATTTGTTTTACCAATTTCTGTTATAAATTGTTTTGACTCTTTGTTCATTTCACCCTTTACAATATCAGCTAAATCAGCCTTAGCAATCATCATACCTTTTTCAATTGCTAATTGTAAGTCAGGAGAAACGGCAGTACCAACACCAAAGATACACTCTTTGGTTTTATTTTTACCAAACTTTGTAGTACCACACTCTTTCTTAACTTTAAAGTCATTCATATACCAACCAGGTACTTTATTCAATACCTTGCCTTTTTCTGACTTCATATTATAAGTTGTAGAAGAGCAATTTGCCAAAAGCAAACCAGCAACTAATACACCTATTACTTTTATGTAGTTTTTCATTATTTTATCACACTCCTCTCTACATTATATACGATCTCTTTTAAAAAGTCAAGGCCCATTGTAAGGTAACCTAGTGACTCTTCAGCAGAAACATCATACATTATCACTAATAGAAGAGTTATAATGATTATATTTCTAATCATCTTACCTCCCATTCACCATTTACTAATAAACACACTTTTCCTGGTGTCTTAAAAGCGTGTCCCTCCCGACTATAATATCGGCAGTATTCAGTAGTGTTTACATCCCTATAATAAAATTGAGCAAATAACTCCCAATAACCTGGAGTATCAATGCCTTTTTTACCATCAGCACACTCTAAAATTTCTTCTTTAATAATCTCATCACCTTTTTGTTTTATTATCACTTTTACAAAACAATACTGACCATCAGTTTTTTCAGGTGATATAGATTTAATTTTACTATGTAATATTTTCTCACCAGCAAATAGGTAAGAACAAACCAATAGTAAACATATTGTATAAAACATTAATTTCATATATTGTCTAGGATCAAATGGCATTACTTCACACTCCGTTTATGACTCTCATAATTATTTACGAACACTCTAATTAATCTGGAAACATCAACGGTTTCTTCCCTTAATGTTTTTGGATTTGTAAATATGACTCTACTATCATTTACTTTCATTTTATTTTTATCATCTATTACAACAGCGTCATCTGTATTCTTACGCCAATCGTGTGATGAATAACCTAATATATCTTCACTCATTTTGTAGGATCCTCAATCCATTGACCATCTGGTAACTGACAAGCAGTACCAAAAATCATACTTCTATTAACACCACCAATACCAACTAACGGCCATTGACTAGTTATATCTACCGTAGCGTCATAATCTTTACACTTAATAGGCCCTTTAATATAAGTGCTATAAGTTTTTATTATACCTGAATTACCAGTTTTAGAATTAAACCAATTAGTATAACTTGAACCGTTAGGACTTGTATTTAAATGGTCTACAAAGACAGCATTGTGAACATCATAATCTGAATTGTACATAAGGTCAGCGCCCTTAAAAGCACCTACAACAGCACAACTAGCAATAGCATAAGGATTGTCCACACCCATTGATACACAAGCACCTGTTGTTGTAGTAGCACCTAAACCAGCACCAACATTTGATCTATTCATAGCACAATTTGTTAATAACAAACTAGCTAGTAAAATCCATATTATTTTTTCTAATCTCATCACAAATTTTCTGACTATCAACACTTTTTACAATGTAATAATCTTCGTTATTATCAATTACAAACTTATTAAAGTTTTGTTCTTGCCAGAAAGTATGTCCTCTGGCAGAAACAGGTCTGAATAAGTGAGTGCCATCATTAGCACTTGTACAAACAAAATCAGCAATCATTATTGATTACCTTTAAACATTGTGAAAGGCCATTTAGTTTTCATTTCAGCCCAACCTTCTGCTTGATATTTTTTTGTTTTTTCTACTTCACCTTTAATAAAGTCACCAAATTTACCTGGTGCTTCAGCAATAGTGGTAGCAAACTCTTTAGGAGTTATCGTCTTTTTTTCATCAGCATTTGCCATACTCATTGATATTATTATTACTACAAATAATGAAGCAATAAATAAAAGCACACTCTTTAAGTTCCACATCTTATATTTTCCTTCCCATAGTTTTAAAATCCTTAACATCAACAATCATATAAGGACCCTTGTTATATGCCACACTAATTGTTTTGCCAGCAGGTATTTGTGTAGCGTAAGTTTTTTTAGAACCAACACCTACTATTCTATCAGATGTAGGCAAACTAGGCCTACACGATAAATCTGGAAAATCATAACCATCAAACGAAGTAAAAATCTCACCAGTATCAATATCAATATTGACACCTAAAGACTTAATGTACCGATTGTGTTTTTTCTTTAGATTTTCTAACTTCTTTTTTTTCGCCATTTTCATAAGTAAAATATTCAGCTTCTTCTTGTGCTTTCTTTTCAGCAAAAGTCATACCAAAAACCCTTTTATAGAAAGCGTCAATGGGTTTTGGTGCTGACCAATCATCAATGATATTTTGTAATTGGTCTGTTGTCATTGATATGTCTCTAAAATATTTTGGAGACTTTATCATATCTTCTTTCAAAGCTTTTAGATATTCAATTCTGTGTTTGTAAGATTTCTTACCCGCTGGCCTCATAGCATTTCTCTCATCTTTTTGAGTAGCCATTTTAAACTCTGTATGTATCATTTCTTTAGTATAAAACATTATATAATCCTCTCTCTCAGTTTAAGTTTATTAATATACCACAAATCGTTCCAAATGTCAAGCCTGTGAAAAGTATTGATTTTACTGCTTTTTCTATGCCTGGAACACACCTGGACACGCCAGGATTAGCATTTTGTAGCTCTTGTGAGGTAGTACATCACCTACTTTCCAAGTGCCTTATCTACTTCTAGTTGTATTGAAGTATCAATATCTGATTGTACCTCAGCCCATTTATCAAACTGGTCAATCTCGTTTTGTATCTTATCTCTAAATGTAATTAGATCATCTTTGGCGTCTGCTATCTTACCATCATCTATCTTATCAATGGCAGTATTTAACAAATCAACCGTAGCTATTTCTGTTATCATAGTCCTCCTATATGCCTAGTGCCTTTATTGTTTGTTCTTCCGTGGTAGGTAATTGGTGGCCACTAGATAACCAATCTACCATCTGTTCAAAATAAAATGCCTCATCATCTTTACCAGATTGTTCTAATAACTTTTGAGCATTTTTAAAAAACTTTAGAGTTGTCATATCTTTCATAGTCGGATCGGCAGCTCTTATAACTTTACCTGGTCTTTGATTACTCATTAATTATCCCTCTTTTTAAAATCTTCTAAATGATTCATATTAGCATATCTACCAGCCTCATTAATAGCATAGACTAGTGTTGCTTTATGTTTTTTACTGGTCTCTTTATATAATTCTTTTGCTTCGTTATAAGTCTTAACAATTGTTTTGGTACTTTTGTCAAGTGGTCGCCACATCATTATAGAATACTCAACAGCATTGTCTATAATAGATTGTTCCCATTCGTTTGGTTTGTTTATCATCTTGTAAATATTGGTCCTAACATAATTGATAATAACATTATAGGTACAACAACAGATAATGGCCAAAAATGCCACCACTCTCGCCAAAATGATTTCTTATCTTTTATCTGTTTATTAATATCTCTTTTAGCTTCTCTCATTAGTTCATTAATAGGTTCGCCTTTTTGAAAATTAGGAAAACCCATATCATTACATAATCTAACTTGATTATAAACTGACTCTAAAGTCTTTTTCTTTACCGTAATAGTTACCGTTTTAGACACCTGTTGCCTCACTCATTACATTACCATCTTTATCTCTTACAACACCAGCATTATCGTCTTCCTCTTTAGGTGTCATTACTTCTTTTTCTGGTTCGTATGAGTCAATAGTCATATCACCATTTTCTTTAGCGTCTTCTAAAGATTGGTCATATGTATCTGTATCATACACAACTCTACCCATATATTTTGTAGTATCTGAATCTGTATAGTTGGCGTCTACCATATAAGTCTCAACACCATTTTTTTCATCTGTTAAATCGTGTGTAATTTTAGAGTAATTAATACCACACTCTGTAAACTTATTATCTGCCTCGTCTTTGTTGTTAGCTAAAACTTCTTGCTCTACAACCAGAGTATAATAAGTTTTCTTTCTATAAAGGTTTTTATTTACATCATCTTTATTAAAATATATATCAGTATCAATTGCCATTATTGTGTCCTCCCTTTTGGTTCACCGTTTACACCCCATTGATTGTGGGATGGATCCGTTTGTTGTTTAATTAATTCTTCATCTTCACTACTCATTAATAGTATGACATAGTGGACTGCCTTTAATAAATCTTTTCTATTCTTACCGTTTTTCTTACCGTATCTAGCAAGATATTTAATAGCATTCGCCTGGCAAAAATCTTTATCAATACCTAAATGTCTTAACATATCTTGTACTTGGAAACCATCTTCCGTTGTACTATAATGTTCAGTATAAGTTGATTCAATATAACTTTTTATTTCATCTAATATTTGGTCTTCTTTATATTTCACTAGTTTACCTCTTTATTATTATAATATAAAACTTTTGATCTAGTCAATTCAGGATTAAAGTCTTTTCTCAATGATGATCTATCCCAACATTGACCGTAATCATTAAACATTCTTTTTTTATCTTTAACACTATCACAAGTCTCACCAAATACATCATAGTAAGAAGTGTAATATTGTTTTTCTGTTTTAATTTCTATGTTAGAAACATTTGTAAAATTAGTAGCACTATCTTTATAGTTCCAATCACAATATTTTAACATCTTCATTCTCATTTTTTCATTTGTAAATTTATCAATATACTTATTAGGTACATTTCTATAAATTGTTTCGTAAGCACCAAAAGTTTCACACTCATTTTCAGGATCAATATACTCTCTCATATAGACTACATTAAAAGTACCACCGTTTACTTTATCATTCATAGGTTGACCCTCATAATAAATATCATCAAATTTCATTTTATCTAATTTATAGTTCATTATTGTGATCTACCCTCTTTATTAGCTTTTTTCCAGTAATCTTCTTTTTCCATAATTAAAACTTCATCAATGTTTTCTTCATCAATGTTTACTAAATTTAAATTGTCTAATTTCATAATTTTAGATTTAGCGTCTTGGAAAGATAATTCGTTAATTACATATTTACTTAATATATCATCAACTGATTTTTCTGTCAAGTCTGTATAGTATTGCTTTACTTTTGCCATAATGTATTCTCCTTTTTTTTGTTATTCATACTATTAACCTATCAGGTCTGGCCGTGGAGTCAAGCGCTAATTATCGTTGATTTTACTTGCTTTTTTAAAGAACATAACCAGAACATTGCCTGGGAAGGGTGATTTTATGTTATTTCCA
>VTLG01006319.1_pt1 | contig 17298 bp, 18 predicted proteins | sample 4694571 | NCBI WGS metagenome assembly VTLG01 (sample SAMN12604809, study PRJNA352737) | marine metagenome | biome: ENVO:00000447; feature: ENVO:00000209|ENVO:00000569|ENVO:01000036; material: ENVO:00002151; isolation source: viral sequences binned using virsorter ...
GGGTTCATTCTGCCAAAAGTGAAGACCACAGTATCTCCACGGGCTTCCATCATGTCTCTAAATTTTTGCATTATTTGTCTGCCTTGGTCCCAGCCAACTTTGCTGCCTTAACTCTCGCTGGCTCATCTTTGCGTAACTTCATCACTGCCTTTTTAGTTAGCTTGTCAATTCTAGCACCAAATCTCTGCATAATCATTTGATCAATTTTAACCCGCTGACCAATAGGCATGTCTTTGTAATTGGGATAAAATTTGTTTCTGAACGCATTTACAGTTTGCTTTCTGGCGACCTTTTGGAGTTGTGCGCCAGTCCTAAATTTACGAAGAGTTCTTTTTTTCTTTGCTTGGAAAGCCATAGATTTGGCAAGCTTTCTCATTCTTCTTGCCATCTTCTTTCTTTGAATGATATCCACCTTTTTACCAAATTTTTTAGGTGGTTTGCCTTTAGCAGAGTCTGCCTCGGCAACGATTTCTTTAAAATCTTTCATTTGTCCCATGCCTTTACTGCTGTGAAGTTATTGAACGAGAACTCAAGACGGTCAACGAGTTTAACTGCGCCACCGCTCACTCTATCAATAGCAACATAACCTTCGGGATTTGTCACTTTATATCCATTAGGCGTTCTTATAAACGTATCAGTCAATCCCTTTACACTATTTAGTTTTTTTACTATTTGCATTTTAGCATCTACTAATAAATTTTGAAACGTAATAAGCTGTACTAAATTAGTGGTGTGTTTCTTGACCTCTCTTACATATTCTTTTTGAATGTTAAGATATTTTGCTTTACCCTTGTCACTCTTTGCTTTATCAATCTGTTTTTGGATGCTATCAAACACCCACTTCTCATATCCTTTAGCGTGTGCGGTGGGATTGGTAATTTTTTCACCAACTCTAACCTTACTATTATTGTAAGTCTTCAATGATGCCCCAGCTAGAACACCTGTCATGTTTCCTTGTAAGCTAAGAAACTTTCGTAGCTTCGGGCCATTAATTTTATTGAAAGTTTTCCCAGTTTGTGATAGTATAGCTGTAACCGCCTCTGTCTCTTTTTGCGTGAATGTTGCTTCACCTGACACATCTTTATAGGTTGCATCGTCCATCCATACTGATGATGGAGTTTTCAATTTAGATATATCTGCACCAAAGGATGCTTTCATGTCAGGCAACGATTTTCCGTTATATGTGGTATGGAATACTACTCCAATCTTTGCTTTCTTCATTCTTTTCCCAAGATCACTCTTGACAGGAACCGCATATACAATTGTATTTGGTTGAAATGTGTGGTAATTGATCCCATCAATGGTGGTATCTTCAAGGTCATCGGTAAACATTAAATCACCTTGTAGCACACCCTCAATACCTAATTTGCTTAATTCACTAAGAGCCACCTTAAATTTTTCATTTAAAGCACCAGATAGGTCATCGTCAATCTCTTGCTCTGTTTTATAGAGTTTGGGGTTGACATTGAAGACACTTTTCTTTGCGACAAAAAATTTATTATCAGAGGGATCAATGCCACAGAAAATAGCTGGCGCACCATCCCACTTAACTGTCATGTTAACAGAACTACGATTTGCTCCAGCAAGCATATCTCTCAGTGAACGTAGGAAGTTAATAGCTGCCCTGCCGCCATCTACACCAAAATTGATAATCTCATCTTCTAGGTGTTCAAGATGAAGATTTTTTCCCGCTTTGCTCTCTAGGAGCATGTCTTTAAAACTAATCATCTTACACCAAACAAGCTTTGTATGTCCTCAATATTATCTAAACTATATTTTGACTTAGATTTAGTAATCATTCTACCGATACATCTTAATTCTGCCCTACGAGCTTGAATAATTTCTTCACTACCAGCTTTCTTTGAGAACGATCTACTTATAGAACCTTTCGTATCTCCAGCATACCCAATGCGAAATTCAACATTTATTTCCCCTTGGAATGCGGGAACTGGAAGGTTTAGTGGATTTTTGCCCATATAAAACAAACCCGCTCTACCAATTTGAATGTAGTAAACATTCTTGCCGTTATATAGATTTGTAATATAACGTGAACCTAGTTTTATATAACTTTGAACTGCTTTTTGATACCCACCAGCAACTGCTGCTTGTCTAGCATCTAATGAAGCGACGAAAGGAACTCCAGCTTTAGCATATTCGGCATGTATTTTTTTGGGATTTTGTGTTTTTAAGAAATCTAGATATTTGTTAATATCAGGAAGTTTTAACTTAGCAGCATCTATTAAAATTGCTAAATCATCTGGTTCAGTGCTTGCTGCTAATTTTGGTGATGGTATAAATTCTTTTAAAGGCCGATCATATCGCAGACTACCACCACCCATCTGATCTTTTATTTTTGACTTAATCTCTATATTAAATGACTTACCATTATAAAGTGCTTCAATGTCACCAGCACCAACATTAGAAAATCCTTTGCCGGGTATTTCACCAGAATCTAAGGCAGGGATTTTTGCTTTTTTCATTGCACTATGAACTTCTAATTCATAATCCAATCCCTTTTGTCCGATAGTTTCTGAAACCAATAAATCTTGAATTCTATCCACATGATTAGTGTCAAATTCTTCTCTAGTTCTCAATTGCTGGACATATCTCTGAAGCGGCATTCAAGTTCTCCATACATTTTTTAATATTTATAAGCATGAAAAACTTATCTTGAAGCTGGACTATCAGTTGGATGCGGTTCTCTTTGAGTTCCACCCATAGGCAATATTGACTTAGGTGTTCTATTGAAGGCTCTTGATATATAGCATGAAGTCGTCTCTATGTCAACATGTATTGGTTTCATCCCATGAAAATGCACAGGCATCAAATCAGAGTTATCTAACAATTCTTTTGTGTTAGTATGCCACTCGCTATTGTCTAGAATAACCATACCATCATTAGCTAAACAATCTAAAGACGGCTCAACACAATCGTATCGATACATCCCATCAATCACAATTACATCATATTTTAGGTTATGTCGATATATAGATGTTGTATATTCTTCGCCATCATTAGCTAATTCAATATTCAAATGGCCACTAACGCTAGATTGTATTTTGTTTATCCACTCATCGTTACTGTCTACACCATAAACATTAGCATCTACATTATCCCACCAGATACTGCTATACCCACATCCAAATTCAAATATATTGGCATTCTTCCAATCCATACTTCTAATGTATTCATAGCATGGGTATGAGTATAGGGGCATAACATTTCCATAACCATCCACTGGTATGCTTGATCTAGATGACTCTAGGAAACCAAATTCGTTTCTTAGCTTATCCACCAAAAATGAGAGATGTAATTCTTCTATAGGAAGCTGTGTGCCGTTTATATTTACACCCTTCTGCATCAAGTGTAACCTAATGTTTTAGCTGCAGCAGAGCTATGACCGGGAAGATATGCTTCACCTAACGTGGGATTTTTTGAATAGTCTACTTTAGTAATATCAGCATAATTCAAATATGTCATACAAATGTATTTTGCGTACCCTTCTAATGGTGGCTCTCCAAGATGTAAATGTGTCCACATTGGTGGAAATAATATTATGCTCCCAGTTTTAGGTTTTATGTTTATATTATACAATGGAAATTTTGTATGCCCTGCTGAAAAATCATCATTCAAATACAGCATAGCAATCAGATATCTTTTGGCAGCAGCATGTGACCTAACATCCACATGAGGTTTAAATTGTTCATCATCTGAACTGCCCTCTCCACATCTATATCTTTTAATTTTAAATTCTTCCCATCCCCAATTGTCAGGATTTTGATCGATCATTTCGTTTGTAATTTTACAATCATAAATGTAATTCCTGATGCTATTATAAAATGCTCTAAGCAAAATTTTATTATCATGAGAAAACTGGTCATGCTCCATGATATTCATGCGTGTGCAGTTACATAGATCACAAATTTTATTTCCATCTGTATCGTAACAGAGACTTAAACTTTTAACTTTATCACCGTCAGTTGATAATATCTGTTCGTAACGTTCTATCAAAGACGAGCAAAAACTCTTATCTACAACATCATCGTACACTCTTATAAAATTTTCATGTGATATATTCATTCTTCCTACCCATATTTAAATTCTTTTGCTGCTGCTTCATCTATCTGTTTCATAACATCATCAGTAAAATAAGTCTCTGGATTATTTAGAATGGTTTTACCAAACTGTTTACTGCCATCCGGTAATTCATAACGAGTTGAAAATTTGCCAAACACTCCAGCTTTTTCTGCTAGTTCTAAAAGTCCGTAATAACGATCAAGACCTTTCTCATAAGATAGTCGAACATCAACCATCTTGTTTTCCACAGTTAACCTACTCTTGTGATTTTTACAGTGGATGATATTGCCTACAACCTCACTACCGTCCTTGTCTTTTTTCTTGGATAGGTATACAATAGATGAAGCAGCATACTTTAGGCCAGAACCACCACCCATCTCTTTTGTTGGGAACATGGAACCCACAACATCATAAGTATGATTGGTTACGACCATTGGAACTTTTGCCCGACCAAGCTTCAAAGTCAACACACGAAACGCTGCTTTTAAAACTTGCGCTCTTGTCATATCACGGGTTTCTTTTCCCTCTGATGTATCCTCGACTTCCTTAGTTGTGCTTAACATACCCAAAGAATCCAGACAAAGAAACATAGGTGGGCGCTCTGATTCATCTGTTGCCATGTAGTAATCAAGAGCCTTAATTGCCTCTGTTCTAAACTGTTGCACAGTAGTTACAGGAGCAATAGTAATTCTATCTGGGTCAATTCCTCTATCCAAAACCATCTGTGAAGTAATAGCACTTTCACTCTCAAAATACACTACCTGTGCGTTTGGATTTGAGTCCAGAAAGTTTTTCACAATACCCATAAGAAAGAAGGTCTTCCCTGTGGCGCTCTCCCCAGCCAATGCGAGAATCTTATTAGATGGTATACCACCATAGATTGAACCACTCAACAATGCGTTGAAAACATAACTTCCAGTATCAATAAATGTATCAACGTCACCAGCGTCTATACCATCAGAAACCAAAGACGCATACTCATTTCCAACTTCTTTCATCAATCCTTTTAAAAAATCACTCATCCAAAAAACTCCTCTAATGATCCTTGTACACCATAACTGTCATCAATTCTCATTGATATTTTTTCAGTAATAAACCTCAATGGCTCAACAAATGATTTTTCAAATTGCGTTTCAAGGTCAATATAATTTGATATATCTAACTCTGTCGGAATGACAGTCGCAAATGAAAAAGCACTACACGCAAATGGGTTCTGGCGTTTCAAATGTAAATAACGGATTTTATCACCTTCATTGATCTTCACATATTTATTTTCAAGTTTGTGTTTGTCGATTAAAAAATTGTATAATATCGCTCCTTTACAATGCATAGGTGCGCCCTTTTTAAATAGGGTTGAGTCACCTTTAAACTTTTCTATACCATTACAACTTCTAGGATACGCAACATCCTCTGGGTCCAGTTGCATGAACTCCTCTCTAAAATCTTGTATGAAACTGTTAAGCTCTTTCTCCTTGTTCTTAACAATCAACTTCAGTGCCTCTTTAATTTTCTCTCTACAAGGCATAGGAGTGGATGACTTGACAGCTTCCAAGCCCATGATCTTTAGCTGTGGTTCTTTGAACCGAACGCCTTCAATATCATGAGCGTTTAGAATATATCTTTTTTTCGCAACCCAGATTGCAGTATCAGCTATGACCTCTCTTTTCATAAACATCTTCTGGTCATATGCGTTCATCTTCTCAGCAAGACATTGATAAGACTTATCAATAAATGGTTCCAACTTCTCACTTGCAACCTTGTCCAAGAAATTGACAATCTTTTCAGTCGGAGTTCCCTCTGGAAACAATTGATTAACAAGCTTGTCAAAAGTGATATAAACACTATCTGTGTCTGACGCAATAACGTAGTCAATCTTATCTGTTTTAAGAATCTTATTGAGATATTCGTTGATACTCTTTTCAATCCATCGTATAGATAGCTGACCAGACGTTGTAATTGCTGTAGCGACCAAGAGATCAAAATAGCGAAAGTAGTTATTACCAATTGCGCCATAAGCGGAATTAAGAGAAATCTTCTTTGCCATTTGGATGTTCTCGTAGCGAGATATACGTTTGAGGATTGCGGGGTCACCAGTGTCTTCAAACTCTTGTTTAGCTTCGAGCATAAGCTTTTTATATTTGACACGATCATTATAGACACTCTCCATTAACTCTGGTAGAAATCCTTTTTTGTCCTTACGAAAGAACGCCCCATTTGGAGTCATACAATGATTTGTATCATTTGAAATTTCACCATCTAAAATTCCATCCACCATTCCATCAACAATATCATCACCACTATTTACCAGTGTCTCAGGGGAGATGTTATACTGCATGATTAGATGTGGGTAAAGTGAGTTGAGGTCAAATGACATTACCCAATCATGCTTACCAACAATCGGGTCCTTGACATAAGCACCCTCAAATTTATCAGTTTTTTCATGCTCTCGTTTTGGTGGGATAACGATGTTCTTTTTGCGAAGGTGATTGTAAATCATGTTGTCCCAGTAACGAACTTGACCGAGAACATCAACATAATTAACCTTACCCTCATATGCCATGGTTAGGCATAATTCAATAAGCCGCATCTTATCTTCAAGCTTATCAACAAGCTCAACATCAGTGATATTGTATTCAATAAATGACTGATAATCTTTTTGATACCACTCCTTAAATGTCTCATACGGATTTCCGTCTTTTCGTTCTCCTAATTCAACAAACGCAATGTGGTCCAGAGTGTAACGCTCTTGGTTTGTATAAGTGAACTTACGATACAGGTCATAGTAATCTAGGGCAGCAACACCCTGTATGGTATATACCTGTTGTCTTTTACCCATCTGAAAAACTTCTCTATCAAAAACACTTCTCCATGGGGAAAGCTTTCGTATCTCATCATCACCAAAAATATTTTTGATACGGTTACACAAATATGGAATGTCAAAGAACTCTGTGTTCCATCCAGTTATAACATCTGGATAGATGCTTTGCCAAGCTAAAAGAAATTTTTGTATCAGGTCATTTTCATTTTTACATAAACGATAGTCTACATCGTCACGATAGTTTTGAAATTCATGGAGACCCCAGACAATGATATTTTTATTCTGATGATTTTTCATCGTAATCGAAAGAAGAGGTTCTACCGCTTCTTTTGGATTGGGAAATCCATTCTCACACTCGACCTCAATATCGATGGTGACAATAAGAATTTTATCCTTATCCCAAGGGATATTGTTTGGATACTTGTCACCAATATAGCAGTATGGAAATTGAGTATTACCAAACACAATCTCTTGAGATGAACTCATCTCAAGATGATTTTTAGCCTCTTGAATTGAATCAAAGTAATGAGGCATAACGTCTCTACCATCAAGAGTCTTATACCCTGTTTCACCTTTATTGGTCAGGTCAAACAGGGTAGGAGAATACTTAACTTTATCCATGACTCGCTGATTTCCATCAACGCCTCTGACGAATAAAGTATTGCCTCTTTGAATAACGTTTGTATAGAAGTCCATCAAACAGTTATACCATTATTGTTATGTAAAGTCAAGTGTCTTTTTTCTTACCTATATTGTATTTCGTCTCTAAAATCCACTCATGTTTTTCTTTGTATGGCAATATCTTTATTTGACTTAACGGAGCCATTTCCTTAATATTGCCAACAACTTTGATCAAACCCCAATCGCACAAAAGATTAGAAATAGTATTTCTTCTGGCAATGTCATTCTCTGATAGGTTTGTTTTCTTACCATCCAATGCAAATAGTTCTTTGAAATGAACGATGTAATATTTGCCCTGCTTGTGTAAGATATGACAAGACTGGTATAGTTTCTTTTCTCTTCTTGAGGCGACACCAATACGAGATAAGGTTTCACGTACTTTCAAAAAATCATCTGGTTCATTCAGTGTCACTTCTAGCATTTGCTCTTGTGTCCAATTTTCTAGTTCCATTAATCCCGCCCTTATTTGTTTTTTCTTTTATGGCAGAAATTTGGTCATCATCTAGTATATCAAGAGCAACTTTTGCTTTCTCGTCACCGAAACCATAATACTCTTTAACATACTCTAGATTCTCTAATTTCGTCGCCTTCAGCCAAGGAGTGTATCGTTTCCTTGATCGTAGACTATTTAGTAAAAAATCAAACTGAAGTTTCTTATCTAGATGATGTAGCTGATTAATCTCATTTACCAACATAATGGTATCTGGAAAGGGGGCAACACATTTATTGACGATGAATGGTGGGTATTTCTTTTCCCAATGTTCATCTTCAGTATCCATCAAATTTTCTTTGGTTTGGTTAATTGCTTTTATATAATCTTTCAGTTCATACATTAATCAGTGAACCCCTCACCCTTTTTCCAGTGGTGAAATCTATGACAAAACACAGCCCACATTAATAAAAATAGAGTATTCGATCTATACGTTCCATTTTGCACTTTCAGTTCATACATGTTATACTTTCTCACTTTTGTCACATTTAAAAACAACCACCGTTCTCAACTCATGACAACTTCGGCTTACAGCTTGTGCTGCATGTTTTAATTTAGCGTCAAACACAACAAGACTATTAGGCACATAATCAACAAGATGATTTTTATCGTCCTCAATAATTAAAGTTCCACCAAGCCACTCAAGTCTCCAATCAATTCTTGGATAATACAACATTGTAAAATCACCATCATCAACATGCATCTGTGGCTCTGACCCATAATCATGGGCATTCATATATGCCCTTCTAAATTTTTGTATCCCATAATTTTCTTTAAAATTGTATTTGTGGTTTGCAGCCTTCCATATATAATCAACCCAATCAAAATCAAAAGAGAGTTCGCCATCCTCTCCACATAAAACATGCCAGTGCCGATCTGGTTTATTTGGTGCAGATGGGTAGTTATGTTTCCAAGAGACATTTTTTATATGCTCATGAACACCTAGTGCTACATGTTCTTCTAAAACATTTTCATATACTTTTATCATTTAAATTTAGCCCTTGCCATAATTTCAGTCAAGCAAGCGAGAGTATTGATTTCTTGATCAGCAACAAATGCTGCCTTATATTGATACTCGCCCAGAACAACAACAACGTGGGGTATAGAGTTGCCATCCACAAAATCGTAAAGGTTATCATAAACACTGCGAAAAAGACGAGTCGTATCGTTGTCAAGGTTATCAACAACCCATTTACGAACATTAGTAAACTCCTTATTTTTCATGGAGCGCATTAGTTCCTTAATATTCACATCTGAAATATCAACCAATATTCCAGCATCTATAGCGCCCGAAACAGAATACCTCTGTAGCTCATTTAAAACTCTTCTCCAATCTGGAAAGAATTTCATGATAACTTCAGAAACCACTTTTGGCTCAAACTTTATATTTTCACTTTCGAGAATATTTATAGCTCTTTTGAAAAATCTCTCAGCAAGCTCAATTTTCTCTGAATTGGGAATTGTGAAATCTATGACACTACACCGTGAATGTAGTGGTGGTATTAGACGATTTTTGTAGTTACATGTTAGGATAAATCCACAGTTCTTATGAAACTCCTCAATGAACCCACGGAGTGCTGGTTGTGTGGATTGTGGATTTAGATAATCCGCTTCATCCAAAATAAGATATTTGCGACCACCGTGTAAAGATACAGTAGAGGCAAAGTTCTTAATCTTGGTTCTAAGAACATCAATGCCAGACTCTTCAGAGCCATTAACAAACATATAAGTCAGGCCCAGTTCATCAAGCATTGCTTTTGCTGCAGAGGTCTTACCAACTCCCGGCCCACCAGAGAGAATACAATTTGGAACATCTCCGTTTGAGACAAATTCTGATAGAGTTGATTGTAGAGCCTTTGGTAATATGCACGACTGTATATCTTGTGGGCGATACTTCTCCACCCAAAGAAAATCATCCATAGTAAGACTCCGGCTCTAGGGCAATAAAGTAGCCTATATCAGTGTCTTGGTTTTTGAAATAACTTATCTTCTTGGATGATACGCTCACATCATATGTCCCAGAAAGAAGTTTCAAATTCTCAACCTTGAACCAGAATTTATAATCCACCACCTCGGAGCCTTTTGCATATACGTTCTTTGAGTAATTATTAGCTGTCTTGTTTTTCTTGTCTGTAACTTTTAATTTCCCATCTTCTAAAACCATATCTGCCGCACCGATAATAGCGGCCATCTTTGTGATATCATTCAGTTGTTCATTGGACAACGTAAATGTAATATCTGCATCAGGCATTGTGATTTCTTTCGTAGGTGCCGATACTACAGATGGATCAGAGTAATAGAACTGTAGTTTATCACCCTTGTCATTCGTGACAAGAACAAAGTCATCTTGAAAATCTAAATCTGGATTACTCACTCCCGTCACAGAAGCAAGAAATTCATTTAGATCATATATCGCTACTTCCCTATCAAATGTCTCTGATATCTCTGCCTTGGCAAAAATATTTTTCTGGACTGACATTGTTGACAAAGTAGAGCCAGCGTTAATCAGTAGATTTTGATTAATGTTAGCATAGTTTTTCAGAATAGCTAACGTATTGTCACTTAACTTCATTTTTCACCTTCTTTCATTTCATCATAATTTAGTAAGTGTTTCTCTGTAAACAGTTCGCCATTTGGAAGTTTAATTGGAATCCAACAACCACTTTCAACGTAATCTAATTGTTTAATTTTTGCTGCATCTTCATTATAACCTTTATGAGTTGGTTGATAGATACCATTATCTATGGTTTGAAATTTACCTAAAATTTCCATCATTTCTGGATAGGATTGTAGATATATCATCCAGCTATGTAAAAACTTCTCAAAAGTTAAAAGTGAATTAATATCTTGATAGCAACGCTTTAGGTTATAACAATCCTGATTTTCATACGGTTGATAATTTATTTTTCTTTGATTTAATCTGAATGGTGTTATACGAGACGAAAAAATATCATTATCCCAAGTTGAAAAGTTTATAGTATTGTGAGAACAATCAATACTGGGTATGTGGCCAGTTCTTATGTAGCTTAAATTATAGGGTATTTGATTTTCTATAACGATGCCATCTTGTTTTCTTGCTAATATATTTTGCGCTGCTGAATCAAATGCTGAATTTCCCAAAACTTTATAATTATGACCCTCATAATAGTTTTCAATTTCAACAAGATTATCATTTATATCAAACATCTCAGTACGAGGATTAAATCCCAGTGAGTTTGCAAACTTTATAGCTCTTTCAAAATCCGCTGATGCTATGACACCATTGGAAGTGAATATGCCTTGAAATATTTCAATTCTGTCTCTTGGTATTTTCCCTTCATTTATTAAATCACGAATACAACATAAAATAAAACTACTATCCATTCCACCACTATATGCCAATATTAGTTTTGGGTATATATCAACCATCTCTAGAATAACACGTTTACCATTCTCTCGCAAGTCAAAAATATTATTTGAAATGTATAAAGGATAATTGAGAGTGATATCAATATCATCTCCAATGTGAGATGGCCATTTTATATCAAACAGTTTCATTTTTCACCTTCTTTTATTTCATCATAATTTAGTAAGTGTTTCTCTGTAAACATTTCACCATTTGGTAGTTGAACATTAGTCACATTTGATGGCATGTTATCAAATTCAAAAAGTCTTATCACCTCTTCTTTAAAACATTTTTGTCTCCATAAAACCGAATTTAGTGTTCCAAATTTACCAAAAATTTCCATCATCTCTGGATAGCATTGTAAATATACCATATACAAATGCATATATTTTTGTAAAGAGCTAATTGATCGATAATCCATATACATGGAACTATCAATCATATCAATCATATATGGTTGCGTATTTACCTTTCTTGAATTTAACCTAAATGGCGTTATATAAGAGGAATAATTATCACTATCCCACGTATGAAAATTAATCTGATTATCAAATACAGAACACATACTCAAGCAAGCGGTTGTTAGACGGTATTCATTTAACATTGGGGTAACCTGATTCGTAATTACAATGCCATCTTGTTGCATAGCGAACAGAATTTGATAACTTCCAACTACAGTTACATTTCCAGATAATTTATACTTTAAAATTAAATTTTCACAATCTTTCCATTTTTCATTTATATCATATTTGTAGATACGAGGATTAAAACCTAATGAGTTTGCAAATTTTGTTGCTCTCTTATGATCTAAAGTTAATATGACATCTCCACCAGTAAAAACACCCTGCACTATCTCAATCGTATCTTCAGTTATTTTCCCTTCATTTATTAAATCACGAATACAACATAAAATAAAACTACTATCCATTCCACCACTGTATCCTAATATTAGTTTTGAATGTGTATTAACCATTTCCAAAAGAACTCGTTTACCTTGTTCTTTCGCTGCAAAAATGTTATCCGATATATACAATGGATAATTGAGTGTTACTTCAAATTTATCAAATCTACGTTTTGGTAGTTCTATATCAAATAGATTCATAAATCAGTATCATCTATATCGTTTATATGAAGTGCTATAATAGCATAATGAATTACCTTTAGCAAGTCCTTTCTATTTTTTCCATCCTTCTTTCCATATCTTTGAGCATACTTCATAATATTACCAATACAGAAACCTTCACCGTGTCCAGCGTCTATGATGAACTCTGTAGCTTGAAATTTATTCTTGCTATAGTGTTCATCATAGGTGGAATTGATATACTCTTTCAATTCGGCTAGGGTATCGCCTTCATTGTATTTGTAATCAATTTTCTTCACTCTTGATATCCTTCTGGATGTTCGCCGCCATTATTCTTTTTATGCTCTTCAAATGCTTTGATCTGAGCCTCATTCATGTATCTTTTCAATTCATCCTCTGAGTCATATACAGCCCAATTCATTGCCATAGATCGGCGCTCCCCCTCACCAAAGAAAGGATAAACTTGATGCTTCAGCCAGTTTGGGAAAATCCACATCTCACCTTCTTTTGGTTTTAGATATTTTTCAGTAACAAATTTTAGTTTCTTTAAATCGTGAACCGTATGATGACCCCAAGTGAGATGAGTAAATCCATTTATTTTACCGTTAGCATCAGTAATCGAGTCAGGCATTTCTTCAAGAACACTAATTTGCTCTGGAATTTTTAGCCATAAAAATCCAGATAAAGCAGCAGTGCATTGATGACCATTAGGATATGCTCCCATAAAAGGATGATCATGGTAGGGGTTATAATCTCCAGAGAAACCATGATTTGTCCAAGCCTGTTGAACATCTGCAATGGATTGTCTATTATACCCCTGTCTAAGATATGCTGTTCCAACTCTGTTAAAGATATTCTTTAGGAGTTCACCAACATCAGATTCAAAATCAAAAACTAACTGGGCTGATTTCTCATCTTGATTATATTGACCTACCAATTTATCGGCATTACTCTTATTCTTTGGAATGACCGCATCATCAATATGATTATTAATTTCTTCAACAATGTCTGGGTGAAAATTAATTTTTGCTAGAACTAATGTTGGCATTGAAACCAATTCCATTTGCATCTTTTCATCATCTGATACAGTTGCTGTGCCTACTGTCGTATCGACAGCACCATTATCACTCAGTTTAACTTCTGTTTTGATAGGCTCTCCATCATCACCTACATGAGTGATAATTTCATTTCCATGTTGATCATATTCAACTCTAATGTTCTTAGCTGACTCTAATTTAGGTGGTTTTTCATTAGAAAATGTAACTGCCATTTGTTTTACCTCTTCTTTAGTAAGTCTTATTTCCTTTGGAATTAATTTGAAAGCTAATGATATTCTTTTGGGCGCATTCTTTGTATTGAAAGCATTTCCTTTGTGAAAAATACTACCCTTGAATAAAACTGATGAATTATAAAAAGGTAAAACTTTTTCATTATCTGGTTTGAAAACTGTCTCGCCACCCCAAGATTCTTGGAAGTCTTTGTTCATATAAGTTAGTAATGTATACCCATGTAAATGATCTTGATGAAAGCTTCCATGTTGATTAGTATCTTGACGATTAAAATAAACTCTCTCCAACAAAAAATTAGAATGTATTTTATCGTTGATATAATTTAACAAATCTGTGTTGAAAAATTTAAAGTGAGATACTTCGTACATTCCAAATGAATTTTCATCGTCGGCACCTGTGCTTTTCTGATTAATCCAAGTTGTTAACGGACTATCCAGATGACGATGAATTGTTTCTAGAATTTCATCTGTAAAAAAGTTATTATATTTTTTAATCATAATTTTCATATTAAAGGAAGGGGGGATTAAAGTCAATCCCCCCTCACCAATTTATTTCACCTCAATAAGTCGAGGTTTCTTTTCCTCTGGAATGACACGCTCCAGTTCGATTGTTAGCATACCATTTTCTAGAGAGGCACCGTTGACTACAATATCGTCAGCCAGTGTGAACTTACGATCAAACCTTCTGAAAGAGATGCCACGATATACTGAGTCATCTGAATCTTTCTTCCCGTCTGACCGAACCGAAAGAGTATTTTCGGCAACTTCTATTTCGATATCATCTTTACCGAAACCCGCCAACGCCATTTCAATGACATAGTTATAATCACCTTCCTTCCGAATGTTATAAGGCGGGAACCCTGTGGAAGTTCTATTATTATCCACATAACGATTGAGATTGTCGAATACACGATCAAACCCAACTGCATAGGGCGTAAGTTTGTTAAAATTGTCGAGTAGTGTTAATGTGTTGCTTACCATTTTAAATCTCCTTTACTAAGCAAGACTGTGTTGTGTATCCCAATAAGGCGATACGTTAAAGTGGTTGGTTTTGTTTTGGAGAACCAACCGAAACTCCCTTACAAGGACTTACGAATTGCCTTGTGTATTATATATAGTGGTTTTAAAACTCGTTTTCAATCTCCTCTTCAACTTTTTCTTCAGTGTCTTCGCTGGTCATTACACCAGCATCAACCTTGGTGTAGAGGTCAATGAAGGACTCTTTCGTATCTTCATCAAACCGAGCGACACACATCTCAATGGCAGTCATCTTGTCTTTGAAGATAGTGAATGCCTTGACGATGTGATCCAGACGACGAGTCGAGATAATCTCATCAACGCCACCATCATAGAAAGTCTTACGAATGACTTCAGCCCACGTTACGAGATTGGTGGCAAACTCCTCATCCACTTCACCGTATTTCTTCATGGACCCCATGACAATCTTCTTCTCAGTAGCTGCCGTGGGATAGGGCTGTTCGACAGTAATAGCGAACCGCTCAAGGAAGGCTTCGTTGAGGATGTTGGTTCCAATGAACCGTCCATCTTCAGAACCCTTGCCCTTGGTGTTGGCAGTGGCAATCACATTGAACCCATCTTTAGGAGTCACCCACTTGTTGACTTTCTTGAGGAACACACCCTTGCCCTCAAGGACGGGCTGGAGTGCCATCAACTTATTAGAACCCAAGTCACACTCATCAAGCAACAGAGTGCAACCACGCTCCATGGCCTCAATGACGGGGCCGGGAACAAACTTGGTTTCACCGTTTACCAAACGGAACCCACCAAGCAAGTCATCCTCATCAGTCTCAATTGTGATGTTGAGTCGGATCAACTCTTTACCGAGTTCAGCGTGTAACTGCTCAACCATCAGAGTCTTACCGTTACCAGACAAGCCAGTAATGAAGACAGGATAGAACATACCGGACTTCACAATCTTTTTCAGATTGGAATAGTTACCCCAAGGAACGAAACCCTCAAACGGAGCCGGAACTAAATTCTGCTTTTCCATATTGGAGGCGACAAGGTTCATAACGGCATCTGGCTCTGGAGTTACTGCCGCTACCGTATCAGCGATAAAGGCAGGGACATCAAGCTCTGGAAGCTTGAACATATTGTATCCCACCTTGCACTTCTTGAACCAAGTGGGAAACGGAACACCCGCTTTATCGGCAGCGACACGAGTCTGCTCTTTATTGATTGTTGAACCATTACCGAACATCTCGGCAGCGGCCTCAACAAACAACTTTTTACGGGGAGTCAACTTGACAGACATATCAACCTCTTTCACTGTTGTCATCATCATTATCTTATTTTCGCATACTTTACAAAGTTTGTCAACACTTTTTTACGCTACCATGCCAACAAATTTATTGAGAAGCACTCGGCTCTGAATGCGTCCCTTGTTGGACTTGGCAAAGGCAGTCTTGAGTTTACCCTTGGAAGCGCCGACCAACTTGTCATCCAAACCATCATTCTCAACGGTAAGAGCCGCACCGCCGGGAAGAATGTAATACTGGTCATAACCCTTGGACTCCAGAACCACAACCTTGTTTTTACGCATCTCGGCCATGGCCAGATCAGCCGTAATAGTGCCATCCCGTAAAAGATAATACCAAGTGTTGCGATTAACGGCACCCTTGCGTCCAGAGCCAGCAAGGAAGAACCCAACGACATTCATACCCGGCACTCGACCTTTGAGAGCCTTGAGAAGAGTATCAGTGACATCATTGTTATAATCACCAAACTCATACCGCTTGTTGGTAACAGGGTCAATCAAAAGATTTTCTTTACGAAATCCCTGATAGAAATCACCGTGGACATTGTTGTCCTTGATCCCCGGCAAACCATTACTGGCACCATCGGTCAGGAAAATCGTGTTGATCTTCTGAACACCAGCCGCTTTCTTGTATTTCGGCAGGAAGTCCATCAGCACAACAATAGCATCATTCAGAGGCGTTCCACCCAAGGAATATTCTGAAGGCGGGTTCACAGGAAAACCAGTAACGGACCAATCCTCATAAGTGCGCTGGCCATACCGCTTACCAATCATCCAGAGATAGTGCATCATCTTTTCTTCTTCGGCAGCACTCATTTTGCTGGAGAAAAAGTTTAGAAGACTCATGTTATCCGAGATTGCAATCTCACCATAGTTTACATCAACATAGGTGCCACGATTGTAGTAACCACTAAGACCTTTATAACAACTGGTGAAAGCAAACACCTCAAAAGGAATCTTGGTGCGACGGCAGAACATTACCAACTGAAGCAACTGTTCAATTGTGCCTTTCAGATTATCACACATTGAGCCAGACCAATCAAGGACCATAACCATACCGTGATTGGTAGCACCCGGCAGAGTCGTCACTTTCTTGAACAAGTCATCATTGAACTTGTAAGTGTGAAGCGCAGCCATGTCCAGAGTTCCAGTCTTAGAAGTAGCAGCCCGAGCATACTGATCGGCAGACTTCTTCATCTC
>VTLG01008106.1_pt1 | contig 17298 bp, 6 predicted proteins | sample 4694571 | NCBI WGS metagenome assembly VTLG01 (sample SAMN12604809, study PRJNA352737) | marine metagenome | biome: ENVO:00000447; feature: ENVO:00000209|ENVO:00000569|ENVO:01000036; material: ENVO:00002151; isolation source: viral sequences binned using virsorter ...
AGAACTTTATAAAATTGATCATTAGGATCAAAATCATCATAGTAAGGACTTATATTTAAATTTGTTTTTTGTGCCATTTCTTAAAATTCCAAGATGATTTTGATGTCTTCTTTTTGTCTAGAATTCCTAGTTATAGTCGGTCTATTATCTAAGTATATAACATCACCCGACCCTTTATTTATCTCAGGATTAGCAAGACCATTTTCAAAGTTAACTCCTAAAGATATTACTTTGTTCCCTGTTGGATTTGTACTAATACCACTGAAATTTTGATCCACTGATGCACTAAATCCACTAGTTGGTGCAATTATTTTATCAGCACTTGACTCAAATGCTAAAACTCTTGATTCTGTGGTAATCCCTGCATAATCAGTTTGATCTCCTGTTGTTTGATTAAAAACTAAAGATCTATCCTGATAGAATTTAAGCACATTCGTATCAGTATCATAAGAAACGATGTATCCTTTTGCTGTTCCTTGAGATACTGTTTGTTCAATTTTTTCACCGATTGTAGGTGTTCCTGTTGGTGAAATCAATTTAATCGCATTCACAGAGGAAAATTCATTTTGTTGGAAAATAGATGTAGAACCAATAGATGTTGGATTTTTAACTATACTAATTTGTGAAAATTTTGTATCTGTTGGGAAATCTTTAGTTGAGTCATCAAATCTCGCATAAACGAGTAACTTATCAGTTCCAAGTTCTTTATATAAATCAAATCCATGTCCCCTTGAGGGTGGTATAATTGGAATTAATTTTGCTCGTGTACTTGGATTACCTAAACTTCCTAAATCAACCATACCATAGGTGTAACCTTGTCCACCTGATGATACGTTAGTTTTAGTGATTTTACCTTCACTATCAGTATCAATAACAACTTTACCACCAACTCCATCACCGATTATATTAACCTCTACACCAGATTGATTTTGTGTATATCCAAAACCTTGTTTATCAATATAAACTTTTCTTATTTGGTTATTGTTAATAGTTGAGTCACCATTTTCCCTTACGGCTTGAATTTGTGTGGTTGCAGCAGTTGGCCAATTGCTAGGAACAGAAATATATTCAGTTGAATCAAATTTAATAATATCGTTTGGTGGAACAGTAAATAAGTATTTCCAGATATATCCATCTCCACTTTCTCCTGCTCTTGATGGTTCAAGATCTGTAAATACTGGTTCATCTTGAGATGCATTACCAGTCGTACTTATACCTGAAGATCCATTATCAATACAAATATAAACATCAAAATTTTGATTCATCACATAATAGTTTGCATCATATAATCTTGATGAACCTGTGATTGGTGATGGGTTTTTCAAACTATAGTCATGACGATACATCTCATACCTTGTACCCTGAGTCCAGTTTCTTCTTGATATTAACCTTCTTACATTGTCAGCAGTAACTTTCTTGCCGAAAGTCATAGTATCACCGACATGATTGGTATAATTAAAATTATCTAATGGGTTTGGTGTATCTGTATTCCAATTCTCACTTCTTCCAAAACCAACAACAGGTGTAGTTGGATTAACAAGTCCAACCACGACATAATATGAATTTGTAGAGTTATCTATTGTCTCTACAAAATTATTTGCATTTAGAATTCTAAATTGATCAGTTACAATTGCAGCCATATTATTAGCTTGTTTCCTATATTTATACTAGCCAAGATCCTTTCTTAGAGCACCAGAGTCTCTAAGTCCAAAATCTCTTCTCTGGATTGTTGGGTAACTTGAAATACCAGAGTAATGTGTTTTTCCTGTGACCCCTATTGAAATAGGATTCGCAGATCTATTTAAGTTTGTTAATCGACCCCATGAGAATCCACCAATTGCAGTTCCAAGACCAACAGAGGTATCTATACCAGTGGTATTTACCCCAGACATGATATTACATGTAATAATACCAACTCCTGCATTAAATTCATCTACAAAGTAGATATTATCAACACAAGTGGTTCCTGTTGAAACAATAGCACCATCACTGAAAACTGATGTTACCCCATGTCCAACTTGTGTATCAAAGATATAGATTGGATACCCAACCTTCAAATCAGTTATAGTCGCAGATGGATTACCTGAACCTGCTCCTAAATCTGCAGAAATTGTAAATTTAAGTGCAAGTGGATTTCCACCAACACCATCAGTCACTGCTATACCAATAATATCACCATCAAATCCTTCAACTGTGGTTATTAAATCAACATCCTCTTTATTTAGAGTTGGAGAAGGAGCAATAACTTGAGGTGGTTTTGTTTGAGTATATCCAAAACCAGGATTAGTTATAGTAATTGTATTTAGACGACCATTAGATATTGTTGCACTAGCGGTTGCTGTTGTAAGTCCAGTGGGTGGTGTAGTTGAAGTTGTTATAGCATAATAATTATTTGTTGCAGGTGCTGCGATGGAGATTGTCACCGCTGATCCCACATAACCATTACCCGCATTAGTTATATCTAATGATTGAATAGTTCCTGCTGCAGATACTATAGCTGTAAGTCCTGCAGCTACCAAGTCTGTTGATTCTACAATCAATCCACCAACTGCACCAACGTTTATTGTACCAAAATCTTCTTCGTAATTAAAGAATGATGCATTATCAAGATATAATATAGTATCTCCAATACCAACGTCAGATATTATTTTAGCAGTTGGATATACTAATGATTCTAATGAATCTCTTGATTTGAATATAAATTCACCATTTATTTTCTTATCTATTTTTTGTTTTGTCCAATGGAAAGGTTTGAAGTTTCTTTCATCTATTCCAATACCATTATATAAGTTTGTTTCAACTTCATCAGAAGCATTTATACCATAAATTACTCTTGATTTTTGTGTTGTTGTAATTCCAGAATTTTTTATTACTTGAACTGAGTCACCGACCTTTATTGTAGGTGCAACTGATGAACCTGCTGCAACTTGAACTGCGTCTACTCCCTCTGTTCCTTTATAGAAGAATATATCAATTATATCTGATGGATCTGGTGCTTGTGCAAATTCAAATGATGTTCCTCCATCAAATGTGTATGCTTCACCAGGATCTTGCACAACACCATTTATGAATATTAATAGAAGTGATTTAAGATCTAATAATGAGTTTTCTTCTTTTTCAAAACTAAGTAAATTTGCATTGTATATTAATGGGAATCTAGTTCTTGATCCATCTTGTAAATCTTTAATAGAATCTATAAAATCAAATTGACCAAAATTCCAAGATGAATATTGATCTGTAAATACATCCAATACCGTTAGTTCAAAATCAGTCATGGTTGTAACACCAACAGCAGTTACTAAACCTACTGGTTTGAAAACATCACCCAATTTAAAGTTGTAACCAGGATTTTCCAATACAAACTCTTTTATTGTAAACAATGTTGAACCTATACCAACACTAGTGTTTGAACTACCTACATTAACTGATATTGATGCTCCTGTTCCTGTATCCGTTGTGTTTCCAATACCTCTTCTTGATACACCTGTTATAGGTAAATTAGAATAAGATGGTGATGAAACTTGAATTTGTGGTTTTGTATATCCTGTTCCATTATTATTAATAGTAAATGATAGAACTCCACCATCACCTGCAACAGCAGATATATCTGCACTCGCACCATTACCACTTAAATCAGTAACAGCTACTGATACTGGATTTCTATATCCAGAACCAAATGTAAGGTTATGTAGATATTCAAATGCGGTTCCTGATCCAACATATGCATGTGATGTTGTGCTTGAACCTAAACTAATCGTGAAAGTTGTTGATGATAAAACACCAGTTAAACCAAAAGATCTATCATTTGCTATTGAAAGACTTGGATTAAATGTTAATCCATCTAATCTGACAAACTCATTGATATTACTGAAATCGTGATTTGATGAGGTTGTTACTTCTAATTCACCTGTTAAATTATTATATGATGCAGTGCTTATACCATAACTGCTTCCAGTAGTAGCAATGCCAACCACTCCGACTATCGCACCACTTCCGTTTGTAGTTGCTTTAACATTTGCACCTACTAATGGTGCCACACCTTCACCACCTGTTGAACCGAGTGATACAATAACACCTCCTCTAGGGAGTTGATTTTGATTCACATCAGTATCACTTATAATTAATGATCCATTTGATGATGTGATTCCAGTAAATATAACATTTGTTGCTGTGCCACCAATACTAGAGAAATTGTAATTATTGTTTAAATTATTGAAGGTAGTTGGAGTTTGGAATATACCATTCAATAACAATATACTACTTCCTGTATTAATACCAACTGTGTCTGCTCCTCCAACCTTCACTCTATACGCCTGATCAGTGCCATTAAAACTATCAGATATGTCATCAAATACAAAGTTTGTACTATAATCTTGTCTTAAATAAACTCTACCATTAAATGTTGATCTAACAGGATCTAAATTTGAAGGAGTTCTACCTGATCTATTTGTACCTCTTGGTGCTTGAGTAAAATGAATTGTGCTATCAACAATATTATAACCACCTGAGAAGAGTCTAGTTGTATCCCCTGCAGTATGATTAGTTGCAGATGATCCTATGTAACCTCTATTTACTTCTAATATTTTAACACTTCCTGTCTCGGTGATAGGACCTACAGATGTTGTACCCAAACCAACATTTGTAATCTCCATGTATTCATCATTAATTTTTATGGTATCACCTGTATTAACTGAAGATATGCCTGTGACACTAAAAGTGGTGACACTATCAGAGATATTAAATTCTAATTCAGTTGTTATTGGAGTGAAAGCGATAGGTGATTGAACAACACCATCAATTGATAATAATGCTTTTTCATTCTTTTTAAACATTTCAAATTCATGGTTGTTACCTGAACCAAAACCTGAGAATGTTAATGCAATACCTGCAAGAGCATCTGCTTTAGTTTTTGCAACTTGAAAAGTATCACTTAATTTTTTGATTGCAAATAGTTCTGTTCCTGATGCTAATGCTCCACCCGCTGTTGTGATACCAGATACTGATGCACCTGTAAAAGTAGAACCAGGTGAATAAATTATTTTTTCACCACTTTCAAAGAAATGATCTGTTATAGAGAACAAACCAGTGGCAAGATTAAGAACACTAGAAGGATTGAAGTTTTTCTGGAATATTGGTATTGTGTTGTGTTGTAGAGCAAAACTTGTTTTATTTGATCTTGATCCATTTATGGCATCATACTGAGCTAATGATAATGATTCTGTCACCGTACCATATTGCAAATCTAATGGAATATTCAATAAATCAATATCCTTGTAAAATGCTTTATTTAATATTTGAACTTGAACATTGTTAGTTCCACCTGTATATTCAGGATCTGGGTGGAAATTAAAGTTTAGATCATTACCTTTGATAGTTGATGAGAATGTGCCTATACCTGATGTGCTACCTATTGATAAGAAAGGATATTGTGTTATATGTGTATCAGTTTCATTATTCACAACTAATACTTGATGCAGGGCACTAGTTGAACCACTTGAGACTCTAACTATGCTCTTAAAACTTGATATTTCTTCCTGTAGGAAGGATGATACTGTTGTTGCAGCAGATACATTTGCAAAGTTTGATTCAAATCTTAAAGTTCTTTCTGAACCATCAATTTGACCTGCAGACTTAAATCTATATGTGCTGATTCCTGCAGTGGTTGTACCTATACCAATGACCGATGATCTGACCAAAATTTCATTTGGTTCATCATTTTCAAATGAAAGTGAGAATACTCCAGTTGATATACCAGATATAAAAGTACCTATAAAGTTTGAGGTAAATGCTTCCTCTGTATCTGTGAAAAATTCAGATACAAAAGTATTTGTTCCATCATGAGTAGCATATAATTCAACAAAATTAGTTTCAGAAGTTGCAGGATCTTCAACTTCAACTGAGGCAAAAAATGCATCTATATTTCCAATATTTGCAGATATAATTTCAGATGTTGATGCTGTCGAAACTATTTTGTTACTACCAGATAGATTAACAAATCCGATTGATTGTGTACCTATACCTGCTAAATTTGTATTGAATGTATTTTGGAATATTTTAATATCATAATCATTATTGTCAGCATCATCAGGAGTAAATATTAAACTTACTAATCCTGCCTCATCCATTGAAAACTCTATCTCACCTAATTGTGATGGAGTATTATGAACTTTAGTTTGCTCTGCGGTAAATACATCATTATCATCTTTGAGTAATACAATATCTGATAATTGAATATTTTTATTGTTTGGATTTCTTACTTGAATTAAATATTTTGCAAAATTAGTATTAATAGGAATATCTAAAAACTTACTTAAGGTAACTGAAGTATTAGAAAATAAATTACTAATATCATCTATTTCAAGAACACGATTAGTTCTACACTCAATGTAAGGTGATAATTTTGTATTTTTTAATTTTAAGAATTTTGATTTGTTATTAACGGTATCAATATCTAATGCAAAATCAAAATTGTTTATAGTATCTACCCTTTTTTGATCAATTATATCAAGAGCTAAGGTATCAAGGAATGTTGTAGTTGTGACTCCTGCACTTGTTGCTGATTGAATACCGACATCTGCAAAATTCTTAAGACCACTAGTATGTAATAGTCTATTCACTGGATTTATCAGATCTTCATAAGTTATAGAACTTTTGACTGAATATGATAAATTTTGATAGTAATCATTATCAGGTAATACTTGATAATCTTGATTTAATTTACCAATATTATCTCTCCAACCCTGATCCTGTCTTAATGAGTAATCAACTATAAATTGACCTGTATTTTCACTTATTTCATTTATTGTTGCTATATTACCACTATTAGCACCTCTTATTCTTTGACCAGATACTAATGTAAAAGCACCAGGTGAATCCTCTACTATTTTTATAAACTCATCAGTAGATTCACTAACTGATAGTTCCACTGGGACAAATGAATCTCCGATGAAGGCAGAAATTTTTTCTCCTATATTAAAATTAAATATTTTTTGTGTAACTTCAAATTGTGGATAATCATTTTTACTTATTATCTGTGCAAAAGAATTTTGAACTGTTTTTGCTATGCCTGGATTACTTGTAAGTGAAGATAAGTTAAACTCAACTGTTGCAGGATTATTGTTAACCATTGAGGTCACTTTGAAGAAATTAAATCCATTTTCGTTAGAATTAAATCCATTACCTGGTGTTACACTTGAGTGTTCATATTGTTGAATACCCTCAACAAATATTTCTTCTCCTACTGAAAATGGTGCTGTACTAAAACCTAAAATAGGAGTTACCAATGTACATGTCACTATTCCTGTTGCAGAATTAAATTCAACACTTTTAATAGTTGAACCATTTGAATTATTAAGTGCAAATATCTTATGAGTTACAGGATCTAAACCTCTAGATGGAACAACAATTGAAACATCTGCTACAGCACTACCATTGATTGTTGCATCAACGACACCTGTATTATCAACTTCACCAGTATCAGGATTTACAATTACTAAATCGGGTTCAGTTGTATAATTTTTACCCCCTGATAAAACTTTAACATTAGAAATTGTGTTTGAATTTATTATTGATATAACTGGTGATACAAATGCCTCTGGTCTTAATGTATTATCTGATGAATATTCAAATCCTGGATTTAATATTCTTACATTACTTACTCTATTGATTGTATTTGAATCTGGTAGTAAACTCGCATTTACACCTTGAGTTGATGCTATACTTACGAAAGATGGTAAACTCTTATATCCAACTCCACCAAAGTTTATCTTAACATTATTGATAGGACCTGATGCCTCTGGTGCGTTTGTAAAATAACTCAATTCACTAGTTTCTGATTGGTTATATGATAATTTCTCTGGTGTTTTTGGTAGAGATATATTAAATGTTGTAGTCGCTGCTGAAACAACACCAAATACTTGGAAACCTCCACCATATACACTATCTTTATATTGTATTGTTGAATAATCTTCAACATCTATTGTGTCTGAGGTGCTAATGTAACCACTCTTTTCAACATTATAGAATAATATATTAGGATTATCTTCGTAAAAATTAAGTGTGACTGTAGCTGTGGAAGTAATACCTATTGTACCTACACCACTGACTTGGAATGTATCAGTTGTTCCTGTTGAGACAAATTCATTTTTGAAATTTTTATCATGATAAAATTTAAACTCAAAATCTTGTAAAGATGAGTGACCAACACCAAAAACTAAATTATTATTTCTAACAACTTCTATCTTTGGATTAATTAAAGAGAACTCATGATTACTGCCTGTTGATGATAGTTCTAATATATTAATTGGTTTATTTTTAACATCAATAGGTGTTTCACCTAATTTAAAATTATTATCATCTACCTTGTAAACAAAATATGAGTTTTTATCTGATAAACCCTCAGATGGAGTTGATGCAGAATAATATATTTTATCTCCTGTTTCAAAACCATGAGAAATTATGTTTATATTATTAGAGGAGGTTGTAATACCACTAGATGAACAAGTCTTGGTGTTTATTAACAGAATATTATTTAATTCATCATATTTTAAATTTACTGAAGTAGAAGTTCCAATTCCGACTGACTGGTTTGGTTTTATGTTAAGATTTACTATATCTTTATTATCTAAAAAGTGTGCTGTAGAAACTGATACTTGTGCATGTATTCTTTCTAATGTTCCAGTTACTTGAGTAAAGTTACTTTCAAAAGAATATTCAAAACTACTTGATCCGACTTTTGTATCACCTACAAATGATAAACCATTTGAGGTTGTTGTTAATCCTACTTGTGTTACTATTCCAATGTAATTAGCAGATTTTCTTATGACAAAAACATCTTGACTATTTCCCGACTCAGGTATACTAAAAGTTGAAATACCATCATCATCAGATACTGTTAATGCATAACCAGCAGCAGGTTTAGTAATTGTAACCTTTTGATTTGTTTCAAATTTATGATTAGGTAATCTAATGCTTTGTAATGGAGTTGATACTATTTTTATTAAATCTCCAAGTGTTGAAGTTGAGGTAGAACCTAATCCTACCGCTGTCCCAACACCAATTGATTCATGAGGGTTGAAAAATACTTTATCATTTAATTTTGAATCAAAATCATCAGTAAAACCTAGTTTTATATCAAATGTATTTGGAATTAATTCTACTTTTGTACCTACAGTATGAATACCAGATACCGCACCTCTTTTAACTCTTAAAATATTATTTTGATTAAAAGTATTAAGAACCAAAAGTTTTTCTGTGCCAATACCTATGCTACTACCTACAGATATAAGTGATGGGATTTGAGAAACGTATATATCAGTTACTACACCTGTAGTTGCTGAATTTGGAACTTGCTGATATAAAGTGGTGCGAGCAGTTTTAACACCTATATTATGAGAACCTGGTAAGTTTACCACTGCAGTCGTGCTTAAACCTGATATTACTACATTATCTCCATCACTTAATGATGGTGATGTTGATATAAAAGCTGATACTTCACCATCTTCATTATTAACAAAAACTACATTATTGAATGTGTTTATGGTTGTATCAATTGAAGTTATCTCTCTTCCCTTTACACTATCAACTGTAACACTAAGTCCTCCTCCCTCTGTATCTGTATTATCAAAGATTGCAGAATTACCTACTTGATAATTATCTCCATCATTTATTATTTGTATTGAATCAACACTTCCAAAACTGGTTGACTCAACAACTGATACTTGATTAGATATTTCATTAGACTCTACAATAAAATCATTATCTGCAAATTGATCAGAAACTTTATATGGATAAGTATTTCTAATTAAATTTGATTTTTCAATGTCAAAATCACTTTGTGTTAATTTATAATTATCTATCGTGGGTTTAGATCTGTAAGTGTCACCTATGAAATATGGAAATTCTGGTAAAAGTGATATGGAAGTAATACCTACAAAATATGCGTATGTTCCTTTAGGATATTCTGGTGTTCTACAATATCTACCATTATGTGAATCTAAATCACCAGTATTTTTAAACACATAATCATCACTAAAGAATCCTGGACTAAATGAAGTTGGTCTATCAAAAATATTTGAAGGATCAAGTTCATATCCACTTTTTAAGATTCTTATGGGTGAGTTTTCATCAGTGGGATCACTATAAGCATAAGGTCCGTAGATTGGATTACCATCATATGCAAAACCAATAATAGGAGAGTGTTCGATACCATTATCACCAAATGCATCACTACCAATTTGGGTGGAGTAACCAACTATGGAATATTTTAATTTTTCTTGTGATTTTATAAGTGCTTCATTTCCGTATCTCTCAAATAAATTACTTGATAAACTTCTTATTGTTGTATCAACTTTTAACTCATTACCAGGTGGTTTTACTAATATTTTTGTTTTTTCATCTTGATATTGAAGTCCAGATTTAAGTATGATAACGTTGACAATTTTTCCATTTTCAACAACTGCTCTTAATTTTGCTCCTAAACCTGTTCCAATACCAACTACTTCTAAATCTGGTGCTGTTTCATAATTTTTACCTTTTGATTGTATTTCAACATAGGATATACGTCCCTCAGATATTATTGGTTTTAATTCTGCATCATCACCATTTTTTCTTGTTACATTAACTGGTTTTTCTAAATTTAAAATATCTGAACCATATCCTGTTCCAGACTCATAAAGATATATTTCATCAATTGAACCTCTAATGACAGGAGTTGCAGTGATTACTCCAACATTTGTATTTGCTAACTCATAAAGTAAATTAAGTTTTATATCTGGATATTTAAATACTTGGAATCCTGTTCCTTGATCAGTAAATTTTATATAATTTGATCTATCATAATTAGACGATGATGTTCCACCCAGTCCTGCATTTGTAATTCTAAATGAATTTTTATCTATCACATTTACATCGTAAAAAACTGATGTTGATGTAATTCCTGTATATGTGCTTAATCCTGATATAGATTGTGGTTGTGTAGATCCTATACCTGAATTAGTTGAATAAACTATTTGATCTCCATTAGAAAAACCATGATTTGTAAAATTAATTGTATGAAGAGAAGTGTTTATTCCAGAAGGTTTTACAAATAGTTCTCTATTTTGATAATTACTACCACCATCTAAAACTCTAATATCACTTAAAGTATTTTGCTCCTTTAACAACTTAAACTTATGAACTCCATCTTTATTGAAGGTTGTAAATCCAACTGTGTTTATGCCAGAATTATAATCACCAAGATTTTGAAATAATTTAATTGTTCTTGAATTTAAAACTTCTGGATAATATACAGAACTATCAACTAAAGTTGTAGTTCCAAGTCCAACAACTGAAATACCATCATTTCCAACTGTTCCAACACCTAATGGATCATTACCATTTTTATCATATACTAATGGTATCCCTGATGAAATATGATGATCTGTTAAAAAGGTTATCGTTTCATTTACATTATCAACACCACCAGATTGCGACACCATTCTACCATCGAATGATATTTCCCTCTTTCTCTTTGATATTTCTGCTTCAAATCTAGCACCTGCTCCATTTCCACCCTCTAATGAAATAGATAATACTTTTTGTATGTCAAAATTTTGGGGATCTACTTGAATATCAACTACTTCACCATTAACAACAGGTCTTATCAAAGCTGTTGTTTTTCCGACACCTGATGAAGATACTTCTAAGGTTGGAGGTGTAATTACATCGTAATTTTTTCCACCATTTAATACTTTTATATTTTGTATAGGACCTGAGTATATTCGATCACTAGATTTATAATTTAATATTTCAACACCATTAATAAGTAAACCTGTGGCACCTGGTATAGTTTTTTCATTGTCAGAATTAGTTATATTTGGATTTAGTGTAAATTCTTTTAAAAGTTTCTGAGCACTTACTTTTTGATCTATAGTTTTTACTAATGAAAAAGTATGAGATCCAGAGTTACTGGGTAAACTTTCAAATTCTTCAAAATCATTTATTGGAATGAATGATCTTGACTTATATAAACGAATTTGTTTTTTATTACTTAATACTTCTACAAAATAAGATCCTTCTTCTAAACCTGGTATGATATTATTTTCAGCAGTATAAGTTATTTCATCTCCAGTTATAAATTTTACATTTGACGTAAATGCAATAATACTAAATTTCAAAGAGGTATTATTGAATCCTTGTAAATCAATATTTCCAGTTGCATTAGGTATTGTAGATTTAGGAATTTCAGTTGTTATTGTATATGATGGCAAAGAATTAGATGCAACATACATTCTTTCATTAGAATCATTATATACATTTGAAACATCCGATGTTAATACATTATCTCCAAATTCTATGTCAACCGATGTACTATTTGCTCTTTTTATGATTCTTCTTATGTCATAATCCCTATTAGGATCAGGAGTAAATGTTCCTCCAGTTAAATCACTTAGAGGATTAATATCAATAGTTTTTGTAGACTTACTAACTGAGTTTACAACACCAGTTCCTGCTAAATTTTCTTCATTTCTGAATAATATTTGTATTTCATCACCTACTTTAATACTAGACTTATCAATGTCTCTTGTAAATAACTCAAAATTATTACCATTTATATTTTCAACTTGAAATCTTGAGGAAGTATTGTAAATCCAAGAATTTGCAAATATTTCTTTTCTTGATCTATTTGTATCTGGGTAAATTATCTTTTCACCTACATTTTTTACAGTTATTTTTTCCCCTTCAGATAAAAGTCTAATATCTGAAGTTGGTTGAAACTTAGATAAAACCCCTGTAATTCTTAAATCAACTCTTTTACTTAAATCACCATTTTCATAACCATAATAGAATTCATCTGATCGAACATCATCAGATACAGATATTGGTGAAACAATATTTGTGCATCCAAAAAATTGATTGAGTGATTTGCTCGAATAGTATATATTTGTGTTTATTCCAGATATGACAACTCCTGTTGCTCCAAAACCAACCGTTGAATCAACTGTAAGAACACTTGATCCTGCAGAAACGTTAGTTATTGATCTTGTAATACCAGGTATTGTAAAAGTTCCTTCAATTAAATCCTTCTCATTGAATCCAACAAACAATCCTAACTTATAATATGTCTTTCCTTTTCTTGTTAATGGTTCAATTTCTGATATTGATGCAGAAATAGCTGCTCTTGTTGCAGAGTCAGTCGATTTGATTATAGTTTGACCTAAAAGATTTATTGGATTACCAGATATTGCCTCTGCAAGTATAATCTCTCTTCTAATATATTCTGCAGAAGATGGTTTTAGAAGATATTCTTCTAAATCTATTATTTTTGGTGTTTCATTGTATAAAACATTAAATAATATTCTGAAAGATTCTTCTGTACCTTTTGATTGATATAATGACTTTGAATTTTTTATAAAATTACTTACATCCAAATTATTGACAAAATCAACATTTTCTAAACCAGGTGTTAAAGTTGCTTTAGTCTTTTTATAAAATTCCTTTAGAAAAAGTGCACTTAAATTTATTACAGTTGAATCTGTATCATGATTAATTGCAGTGGTGTCACTAAATACAAGTTCATTTGGTTGATTGGGTGCATGATATGTTGTTATACCACTAAAACCTCTTATACAACCCGTGAAGGTGTTTGTAGTTAAACCAGTATATGTTATTACTTCATCATTTATCTTAAATAATCCATATTCTTTTGGAAATCCCTTAGTACTACTGACATTTATGGTGGTTCCAGTAGTTGTGATGCCACTTGTTAATTTAGTCTCCCCTACAACAACTTCGGGTGATAAATTATCTAATTTTAGGTATTGATCCAAATTATCAGTAAGATCAATTACACCTCCCTGAAATTCCTGAGAGATATAATATTGTTTTAAAAAATCTACTGCTTTCGGACTTTCAGATAAAAGAAACTCAGGGACTTGATTTTCAATTATCTGTTGGACTTTGACTCTCTTATCAATGCCAGTTGTTATCATATTATCCTCTTATCAATGCTCCATTTGAATAACTTGAAGTGACTTTATATCCAACACCAGATATTTTTTCACCTGATGTAATAGTATCTTTAACCATATTTATCTCACTATCTCCGACAGCAAATGATAGATATAGATCTTTCAAACTAATAACATCGTTTGACTCAGGAAATGCTTGAATTTCAATTATATTATTTGATCTTTCAGTTGAAGTGAAGTTGATAGTGTTTAATATAATCTCTCCATGAATGTAGTCAACTGTGCCAGCTGATGCTACGACTAAAACATTATCAACAACTTCAACATCACCCTTAACTATGGCAAGGACACCTTTTCCACTACCATCTAATTCACCAGCACTATTTTTATTTGGTATGTCTGTGATGTATAATGTGTCACTTTGACCTTGTATTGTGAAACCAGTGCTTTTTATGTTTCTACCCTCTGGATTGATATGAAATTTATTACCATAACATAATTCATATTGTGCAAATTGATTTACAAGTGCTTTTAAGTTTCTTCTTATCCTAACTCTACTGATATTAGAAGAGATTGCATTATCAATATTATCAATAACATTGAGTACCTTACTATATTTAAATCTACCACCGAACTTATTAAGATCAGTGGATGATGAGTAAGTTGATAACCCGTTTATAATTTTTGATTTAAGGTTAGATACTGTAGACACCTTTGATGGATCATAATATACGAATGATTCAAGTTCAACATAAAGTAACTTAAGATCAACAATCTTTTGATTGATACCTGTCAATGAGTAGTTTTTTAAATTTGACAATATCTGAGTTTTATCAAAATCTGACACAAATTCACCATTTTTTGGTTTAATTGTGATTGTAACTGTTCCAAATTCTGGAGGATCAAGTTCCTCTCCACCAACGACTGAAACAGATTCGGTATTTGGGTATATTGTTTGTATTATTGACTCATAATCCCTTGCTGTAACTGCTCTGTACTGCGATGAATACAATCTAGGTGCAAAATACTTTATTGAGTCAATTGACTCGATGTTGCCTCCGTTAGATGCCGATGAGATGGTTGTAATAATTGGTGTTGTGGATGGTATTTGTATTTGATTTGACGATGATACCACACTACCTGCATATGTGAATGATGAAGGACCATTTCCTTCTACACCATCAGTGACAATGTAAGAAACGGATACATTACTCTCATTATCCAACTTTTTACCAAATATACCATCACCAAAGAGTAACTCATATTTCTCATCAGCAATCTCTTGCATTAAGTATATTTCAGATTCACTAGTAACATTTAATATATTGTCAACTTTACGATATTCCCTTCCATCTCCCTCTTCACCTACACCTTTAACGTTAACAACTATCGTTGAAGTGTCTATGAATGAATTTTCAAGAACAAATCTTTGATCTAATGAACCATCAACTCTAAATGACTTGGTTAGGTATGTTCCTTGATATACAACTATGTTTTCAAATGATGCAGTGCTACTTACTATGTTACCAAGACTATCAGTTACTTGAGATGTAACGGATGTAATGCTTTCTGGTATTGAAAATACATAAGAAGTGTCTTTTGAAGTCCCGACACAAACTAATCCTGCTTGTAATGTCAAAGTTGGTGTATTTCCACTGACTGTAACACTAAATGAGATGGTTGCTTGAGCAGATGTCCTTGATTTTGGTACATATCCGACATTTCGAGCAAGTGCAACGACATTTTCCCTTACAGTTGCCGAGTCTAAGAACGACTCATTGACAATCATATTGGAATTAAAGGCAGTAATATAGGTATTATATGCTAAAGTGTCAATTAAAACCGAAAAATTCGATCCTTCAAAGTCAAAATCAGTAAAATCTGAGTTTGCACGAATATAATCCTTAATTGAGGTCTTTATTTGATCAAAATCGAGGTTTGTAAACTTAGTAAAAGGCATTTATCTTGTTGATTCGAGCATGAATGTGAATTCTTGTGTTGGAATTTGTTGTCCGACGATATCAAAGAACACTGTGACCTCAAAATCATTCAAATCTGGTCTTGGATCGACCTCAACATCAACATTTTCTATTCTAGGTTCAAAATTTTCAAGTGTTATCTTAATTTGGCTCTGTATAACGGACGCAGTACCAAAATCTACAAACTCAAACAGACTATCACGTACCTCAGACCCTAATGCAGAGTTAAAAAACCTCTCAGTTGGGATTGTTTGCACTAAATTTCTTACAGACTTCTTAATTGCGTTCTCATTTTTGAGAATTGTGAGGTCTTTTGTGACAGGATGAGGTGTAAAAGACAAACTAATGTCCTTAAATGCTCTTGATATCCGTTTTATTGCCATGTAAACAGGTGTTTTCCTGTTTTATTTATGACACTTTTTTGTAAATGTTATTATTTATCCTAATTGTGGTTCAATATCGGGTTTTTTGCTATTTTCTTGCCTTTCTTTTGCTGTTTTCCAGAAATAATTCTCTTCAGAACCGAGTCCATCACGATCATGACCATTCTCAACTTGATAATACACAGTTGAAACCTTAAAATCGGGCATTTTAGGTGTTTCTGGTGTAATACTGTTATCATAGATACGCATTCTGTTGTTCGGATAGAGACAAAACTGCCCATTATCGAGTTCTAACAGGTTATGAGACTTATGTTCAGCAGGTTGTTCACTCGTGGAGTAGTCAATTGAGTCAACATCTTGATGATAATTGTCTAAAGTACAGATATAAGTGCCAGTTTGAGTGCCAAAGTCCCTTGTCATGACCTCATAATGCATACTTCCAATGAATTGTTTCTGAACTGCGACCACTCCATAGTCCATGCAGTTCCAAAATTGAAGATTATGCAACGTCATATCAGGAGTTGGTGTCTCAGGATCACTTGTAAATGCAGAAATCGGCAGTTTATCGAACATTGCAGCATAATCAGGAAGATATGTTTCAAAATAAAACGCACGACCAGGTATACTTTTTGCTGATACCCATACACCTTTAACAAATTCACCATGACCACTCTTATGGTCGGTCAAATATTCTTTTCTTACCCATACTTCATAGGAGGGTAGATTCGCAATCAAACAAGCCATACTTACTTTCCTTGTCCTTTGTATCTTTTACGAGCCGAGTTACGGGATGTTGCCGAGTATTTCGAGTGTTTTCCCTTTCCTTGACGAGTTTTTTTCGGGCGGGTTTCGATTGTATTGCCCATGCTGAATGTTTTTGCCATTATTTTGTGTTAATTTCTGTTTTTAGTTCGAGCGGATGCGGTGTACCATTCTCAAAGAAGTCATCTGCCAAGTCTTGCATCTTCTCAAAGTACTCCTCCTCTG
>VTLG01010626.1_pt1 | contig 17297 bp, 5 predicted proteins | sample 4694571 | NCBI WGS metagenome assembly VTLG01 (sample SAMN12604809, study PRJNA352737) | marine metagenome | biome: ENVO:00000447; feature: ENVO:00000209|ENVO:00000569|ENVO:01000036; material: ENVO:00002151; isolation source: viral sequences binned using virsorter ...
CGTTAAGGTCAGAACCAATCTGTGCTGAAACGTAAATACGACCACCAACGTCATTCGTTGCTAGATTAAGGACGTATTCTGTAGTAGCTACTTTGTCTGATCTATCACCTAGTAGAGGTGTAATAGATCTTGGGAATACACCAGCTTCTCCAGTATCATTATATCTAAACTCTGTTGGATCATTGACGCGGAAACCGATATGTTTGAAGTCAACTTCACCATTTTTTATAATACCATCAACATGTTCTGGAGCTTCAGATCCTGTTTGTCCAGTGTTTAATGATTGATAAACATTAGCACCAAAATATCTGTATTGATCTTTTTGTATAATAACATTAGCAGCCCACAAGGTGCCTGTGTTATTCATATAAGTCTTTAAATTCGGTCCCCTTAAGTTTGCATCAGGAGTAACGAAGTTATCAATATCAAGGTTTAGAATTCTAGCAGTATCAGAAATGATAGATGTAGATGTTCTAATAGCACCGTTGATGTCAAGTTCGTAATCAACAGTATCAAGTTCTGCGGTTGCAGTAGCACCTTGACCACCACCACCTGAAACAGTAACTAGGGGAGCAATAGTATATCCAGAACCTGGGTTATTAACAGCAATTGTTGTTACTTTACCGTTAAAAATAAACGCGGAAGCAAGTGCTTGAATACCACCTTCAACATTAGGAGGTCCGATAGTTACAATCGGGTTTACGGTATATCCAGAACCTGCAGTGTTAAGAACAATGTTATTAACTCTATTCCCAGTTCGGTTAATACCGATACGGGGTAATTGAGTGGCAGAATCTAACTCAGCTCGCAAGACTTCTTTCTCGTCTGCGCCTGTGCCGATTCTTATCGTTGCTTCATTATCACCGATGAATTTAGAGTTGACGCCTCTAATTTTCTCTTTATCGGAATTAATATGAAAACTCATGGTGTTCCCGTGCTGCTTTTGACTTTTTTCCTATTCTATATTTAGCACTAAGCCCACTCGATACTAATAACTTCTGTGGATGCAACCCATTTAATAGTTGAAGTAGTACCAGCTCTTGTGCTATTATAGCTAAAAACATTTGTTCCACCAGTAGGAACGATACTCCAAGTTTCACCTACGGGAATATCATCTTTAATTACTGTTTGGAAACTAGACATAATATTTACATTTCCTGATCCGTCACACATGACAGCAGTCTCAAATTTAGTAGCATATATAGTTCCTGCTTCATTAGCTGCAATGATAGTTCCTGTGACGAAATTTAGAGTATTATTTGCAATAGAAATTTTAGTTCCTAATCCATCCAAGTCAAGAGTAGAGGTATTAAGACCTCTTAAAATATAACGAGTTGTATGACTATCAGTAAAGTGACTATTCTTTAGTTCTAGACTATTGAAATCTTTTCCATTCCTGAGTTCATCCATAATGACAGTTTTGCCGACAGCAAAACCACCTTTAGAATCAAATTTTTCGGTTGTAGTTGCCATTTTTATTTTTTAGTAATAGTAGATACGATAGTGATCTCGATTTGATGACCAGTAAGAAGGTTTGCACCAACTTCAAAATTGATTCTAGCAAGGTTACCAGATGTTCTCTCGAACGTGGGAACGATTAGTTGTTGCCCAGTTCTAACATTACCATACTCTGTATGGAAGACATCTGTTCCATTATCTATAATACCAAACTCAAAAAACTCTCTATCATTGTTATTTAAGTTTTCCGCAACTACAACTGTTTTAGCTCCTACCGCAACTACAGCATCGTAGATATCAGATCCACCTGTGTTTGCAGAACCCTTTGTTAGAGTTATTTTTTCTGTTAAAATCTTAGTGTCTGCAAGTTCAAACTCTTTAAGATCTCCATCAAAAACTTTGACTCCAGTAAAGTTACCTGTACCGAATGAAGTATTGAAATAAACATCACCTTGATTATCAAGTCTAAGAACTGGGTCAACTGATAAACCACCAGAAAGACCTAGGTCAAAGTATTGCTTACTGGTATGTAAGAATGTTCTATCTGCAAGAGTATTATCAAGAGTTGTTTCAGCATTATCGAATGTCATCAAACTTGCTGTAATTTCAAACTCACTAGATGTACTAGAGATAATAGTATCTACGCTATAAAATTCAAGTGCAGATGCAGTAAGACGCATCGTGTTTGTTCCATCATTGTAGAAGTATAAAATATTCTCGTTTGCACCAGGAGAAGTCTCAGGAATAATGTAAGTATTTTGATCAACGTCTTTTACTCCACCAAGAGAACCCCAGTTAGATCCATCATAACCTTCAAACTGACTAGCAGTTGTATTAAATCTAATACCACCTTGGATTACTGCACCTCTTTCAGAGTCAGTACCAGATGGAATTGCTATGCTAGTATTTGTATTACATACAATTTTCTTACCAGCATTAGGTTGGAAAGTTAGATCACTAATATCTGTAGAAATAATATTATCTCTAAGTCTCAAATCTCCGTTAATCACGAAGGGAGAAGAACCTAATGGATCTAATCTAATTTCCTCAACGTCAACAAATGTCAGAGGAGCAACTGCAAGACCCCAGAAGGACAGAGTTGCTGTTCCATTTGGTATTGCACCAGAAGTGTGTGTTGGTTCGTTACCACTTGTAGCAGTTGTACCAGCTACAGTTACTTCATATAAATTATTCTTCCACTTCAGATATGCACCAACTAATACAGGTGCGTTAGCTATCCAATTAGTAAATGCTGGAGCAGTTACATTTGCAGACTTAATAGTCTTATTAGTTCTGAATTCTAATTCATTTGGAGTAAACTTAACAGTATTATCTCCATCATTATAGAACCAGAGTGTGTTATCATTAGAACCGATAGAAAGTTCTGCAGTGATGTATGTGTTTCCATCCAAGTCTCTTACACCACCAAGAGAAGACCAGGAAGAAGTTGCAGCACTATAACCTTCATATTGATTACTATCAGTATTAAATCTGATAGATCCATTGTCTGCACCACTAACACCAGGACGTTGTGCAGTTGTACCAGCAGGAATATTAATAGAACCAAAACCAGTAAATTGAGTGATTTTACCAGTAGGAGCTGTTATAACTATGTCACTACCAGAATCAGAAGAAATAACATTATTCTCAATGAATATATTATCGTTTACATTAAGTTTATTTGTAGTCTTAACTTCACCTGTAGTAACAACATCACTGGTTGATTGAGTAACAGAAAATCCACCAACTGAGAAGTTTGCAGTAGACGATACAGAACTTCCTGATAGAGTAAGAGCAGAACCAGCTGCGGTAACTAATGGAGTTGTAACGCTAGTAGATGCTGCAACAGTAGTAGATGAAAGATCAGGAGCACTAAGAGTATCAATGGTTCCTTCTGTAGCTACGATGTCAGAAACAGTTACCTGACCAGTAAGAACTTCCATTGTGACGATATTTACAGAAGAAATATCTGTAGCTCTTAAAACTAATCCAGTACCAAATGTCTTAGGGTTGTTAGGATCAACAGTTATTAATGCTTCGTTATTATCTTCACCACCTTCGTCTTCGTGACCAGCACCAGAAGCACAATAGTAGTAAAGGTTTGGAGTTGCAGAAGTAACAGTTAAATCTAGATAAGCATTACCAGCAGCATCAGCACCTCTTTCTACACCGTCAGTGTATTCAGTACCACTAAAAGTAAGAACTGAAGCACCGCCTGTTTCTGGTAAAAGAGTAAGAGTTAGTTGAGTTGCACTGTCAATAGATTCAACTCTTGTATTGGACGCTAATAAACCATCGCCACTAGTCACAGAAGCAAGCATTCCAACCTGAATACCTGTAGTAGATGCTACAGTTATTTGATAACTAGCTACATTTAATGTTGTACTAACATTCTCTACTAAACTTGGAGCGTATGTTCCATCTCTAAATTCACTAAGAGCAAATTGGTGACCAGATACGCTATTATCACTTAAGTCAAATCTATAAGTATTACCAACATAAATTGTCCATGCTGGAGTAAGAGTTGGACCAGATCCAACGTCAATTAAGAATCTAAATTCAAGATTACCTGCTGTATCAGATGTATACTGTGTTCCAGGAACACCAGTTTTAATAAACTGCTGTCCAGCAGTAAATGCACTACCTTGATCTACTTCAATTAGAATAGTAGAAATATTGCCACTACCATCTAAATCAACATTTAAAACAGGAACTGCTGTAACAGTAGTAACAGTAACAACAGTAACAGTAATATCATTTGCAGGAGTAGCTCCACCAATTAAGTTACCAGCAATCGTTATTGTATCAGAATCAGCATATCCAAGACCAGCAGCATTAACATCAACACTTGCGATGTCTCCGTTTGTGCTTCTAACAACATCAAATGTTGCACCACTACCATTTCCAGCAGTTGTAGAAGCAACAGCACTAAATGTTCCAGCCTCGTCTGATGTAAATGTTAGGTTAATACTAGCAGTTTGAAGGAATGCAGCAGATAGTGTTACTTGAGTTGCACTATCAACAGATGCAACAGTAACATTAACTGCAAGGTTACCACTTCCATCTTCTGCTACTGCGTCTCCAACACTAATACCAGTTGTATCTGCGAGTGTTGCTGTAAATGCTCCTTGAACACAGCTACAAGCAAGAGGACCAGTTGTAGTTTGTGCAATGTCACCACCTGTAAAGGTGATGTTTGTGACACCTCCAGCTAATTCTTCTATTGTATCACTAGTTGTAATAGTTCCACCAGCAACAGTTTGAATTAAAGTAATCCTTTGAACGTCTTTAACCGTTACTGGATATGGGATAGGTTGAGTTAGATCACCAGCATTTACCGTAAACTCATCAAGTGGAGAATAACCATTACCTACTTCTACTAAAGTAAAACTTCCTACCTCACCAAGAGTATCAATTGTGTAAGCAAAATCATCTGCAGGGTCACCAAATGCAGGAACAAAGTTAACAACAGCAGGTCCTAGTGTAGTTGGGGTATCTGATAATGTAACGGTGGTGGTACTGTCAACGTTAGCAATCGTTGTATCTGCTGCTAGTACACCTGTACCACTTACCTTCTCTACTTTAAATCCAATAGTAAGTCCTGCTGTGTTTGCAAGAGTAAGTTCGTTTGCAGATGTTGTAGAGAATGTTAAATTCGCTGAACCAGATACAGTTGGATTTGCAGACAGTGTTATTTGTGTTGCACTATCAACAGATGCAATAGTGGTTCCTTGAGCAAGTTCACCAGTATCTCCAGCACTTCCATCTACATTTAGACCTGCTATAAGACTGGATGTATCTGTAATAACTACCTGCGTACTACCTGTACTTAAAGTTGCAGTGAATGGTCCAATTGAACCAGGTAGATATACAGATACGTTAGAAATTTGTTTAGGTAATCCTAGTACATCACCAATTTGATATCCAGATCCTCTCTCATTAAGAACGAAGTTAGTAAGATCACCAGGAATAGCTGAGACTGTCCATTGAAAACCAGATCCACCTCCACCTCCTACAGAAGCATCAGCTACGCTAAGTACATCACCATTTTGATAACCAACACCACTATCAGTAATTGTTACACTATCAACAATACCTGTATTAGTTACACTAGAAATAGTATACTGGAATCCAGATCCTGTACCACCAACTAAACTATTTGGAATTTCAACTATATCTCCAGTGGCATAATCAACACCTGTGTTAGTCCATTGTACATCAGTAACTGCACCGCCTGAGATAGTAACATCAAAGAAACCTTGCCAACCATAGTTAGTGTATGTTGTTGTGTCTTGTGTGGTAATACTACCACCTGAAGGACCCATTCCTGGATGGTTTGCACAATCATAACGAAGACTGAGACTACCTGTGGGAGCACCAGGTTTTAATACGAGATCAGTAAAGCATCCTGCTTGTCCGAAAACACCAGCAGTGAAGGGTTCAATTAATGTCGCATCAACAGGTCCTCCATTAGCAAGTTGGAATGTTATTCTATGATCACTTCCTGGTGTTCCTGGATTAGCTCCTGCTATTGATGAATCAGAAAGATCAAATCTATATGTGTTACCAACATCTAGTGTTAACTGAGGTTGATCTACACCGTCAATGTTATAGATGAAGTTTGGTTGTCCTGAACCACCAGCATTAGGGTTAGCTACAGATGTAACAACAAATGTTTGAACTGGTTCGTTAAATATTTGAACCTGTGAATAAGAACCATCGGTATATCCACTACCAGTATTAGTAATACTTCCTGCAGGAGTTGATGTACCAGTAATTTCAATGGTAGCTTCTGCTCCAGATCCATTTCCTCCTGTAAGAGGAACGTTTTCAAAAGTAGAAGGAAAATAAGCAGAACCAGGTTGTGTGATAGCACCTTCAAGTTCACTAACGTCAAAGCTTCCAACTGCTCCAGTTCCATTACCATCAACAAGAGGAACTGATAGATACTGACCAGTGATATAACCAGAACCAGAATTTGTAACAGAACCATCAAATGCTAATACTTCAAAATCTGCAGTAGCATTTTGTCCTGTACCACCAATTAGAGGAATTGATGTATATGAACCAGCATCATATCCACTACCACCACTAACCATAGTAAGTAGAGATTGTGCTAGTTTTCTTTGTTGGATATTAATATCTTGATAAGAAGTAAGTTCTGATAACTGAAAATCAATAACTTTCTTACCACTATTAACAAACCCTATAGTTTTTACACCAGCTTTGTAGAGACCTAACTGGGTGTCAGTAGTAAATTTAAGTGATGGGTTTCCAACTAGACCATCTCCTAATTGTAGGTTACCAGTGGATAGGTCACTACCACCAGATGTGACGTTGAAAAGTGCTGTGCTAATTTGATTGATCTTCGTCCTTTGAGACTCAAAGGTATCGGTCTTAGCTACATTAATTGCTGGCATTTTTTATTATTCCGCGCAGGATTGACTTGAGTTCAGAGACTTCATTCTTCAATGTATTTATGTCATCCAATGCGGAACTTAGCTGCATAGATTTCCTTCTTGCAGCTATAGCAGAATCGTCCAAATTCAAGATAGCACCAGTGTTTTGGTCTCTTACGAGACCATCATGTCCATCAACTTTCACAAAGTCCATATGCGGAAATTAGAATGCAGCTACAGCACGAATGTCTTGAATCTTAGGTACATACGCTGGATCCACTCCTTTCATTACAATTTTGATTGAGAAAGATGAATATTCTGGTAGATTTGATACCGTATATTTAAGATCTTGATATGCAGATTGCTTCTCTACTATTCCAGAAATTGTATTTTCACTAGTTGCAATTTGATATATATCTGGTTCTCCTTTTTCATTGAAGTAAACCCAATCAATATCATCAAAGTTTTCTTGACTTGATGCTTTCTTAAACTTGTAGAATACTTCTAAGTTAGAAATATCTTTGACATTTGCAAGTAGATGTACATCAATTGCAGTAGCTGGACTTGTAATAGAAACTTCTTTAGTTACATACGTAGCAACAGAAGATCCATTTTTGGATGTATCTTCACCAACAAAGTCAACACCATCTGTATAAGTTACTTTACCAACTTCCAAATAACTAGCTTCATCATCTGGTTGATTTGGATACTTAACAAAATCACCTACACGGAAGATATCAGCAATTTGATCTCCAACAACAGCATTTCTGTTATACAAAGCACTATCAACAATTCTATCAGTGTAGTTATCATTAATAGGATTAACATCAACTCTTAAAGTTAACTTTTGTGTTTCACTATTCCAAATAGTAGCTTTACCAGTAATAATATTGTCGTATGTTTCAGTACGTAGAGATGGATTACGTGCTACAATAGTTGCAGCATCTTCAATAGTTGTTGAAACTAAAGATGGATTTGAATCTACACTAACGTTTGTAAGACTCAACTGTTTTCCTAAAGTTACAGTTTCTCCTTTCTGGAAGAATTGACTTGTCTTAACTCTAACGTATACAACTTGACCTACAACTCTAGCAATAGTTCCTGTTGTCTTAGTAGTATTACCATTGATTATTTGATCCTCTTGTATATCTGTACCACTGTTACCAGCAAGATTAAATTGATAAACTGGATAGAATTCAATTACTTGATCTCTTCTACCAAATCTATCTTCTTGTCCAGTAGCATTTTCAATTCTATTTGATACTGTTTTTACAGTAGCACTAGAAAGATCAATAATTGGACTCAAATGAGACACAGTAGACGATAGAGTCATCTTATATGTAAGTGACTGAGATAAACCGTTTAGAGTTTCATTAATATCAGATGCAATAAACTTCTGATTTGTGAAGTAATGTGGTTCATTTAAGAAAGTCTTTTCATAATCTGGTTGTGAATATGAAGTGAAATTAGTTGTAGTAGAATCTACTGGAACAACATTAGTTGTTTTAACTTCTGTTGATAAATTCGTACCAGTAAATGAGAGATATGAAACTTGTGGATATAGAGTTTCATACTTTCTATTTGTAGATGCATATACTACACTTCCACCACCAATAGAATTACCAGCAGCTTGAGAGCTAGAAACAATATTATATGAATCAATACCAGAATTACTTACTTGGAATAGTGTGTTATTTAAAATTGCTGATGTAATACCACCAGTTTCTAATGCAGTTCTATAGAACACATAAGAATTTCCAGCAGTCTCAAATCCATGATCTCTATGATTTACTTTAACAATAGAGTTATTGTTCTTGAATAGCTTAGAAGTAGAGTTAGTATTTGCATTTGCATTTGTTTCAAATGGATGTTCATCTAGAAGTTCATAACCAAGACTTGCATTCTTAACTAGAAGTTCTGCTGGTCTAGCTGTATCAAACTCAGCACGATACATAGTGAACTTAAGATCTTCAAAATTATCTTCAGTCCAACTTTCGGTATTCTGGGAACGGTATACCGAACCTAGAGATGGTTGAGTGGTGATGACCGTACTTGTAGCAATATCGGTTTCCCCTAACTTGGAAGACCATAACTCATAATCAATAGAATCAGTTTCAATTACAAGTGCATACTCTGTATCATTCTGTAGATATACAGGATAATCAAATGCAAAGTGTGTAGGAGTAGTAGATTCTGTAACACCAACTTGATCAATAGCTACACCCATTCTTACTGCAGGAGTGTCAATATCAATAAATGTCTGAATTTCACATCCACTAGCACCATTACCAACACCTTTAACAACAACTGAAGGTGCTTCGGTATATCCAAAACCAGATAATGAAATTTCAGTATTGTAAATCTTACCACCAGATACTTCAATTCTCGCAGTGGCAGTAGAACCTCCAGGAAGTTGTGGACTTTCAATAGTTAAAATTGCACTGTCATAATTTTGACCAGGATTAGTGATTCTGATATCAGATAACTTACCACTATCTTTTACAATAGAAAGAACAAAATCTGTACCATCTGTTGCATTAGCAAGAGTTACAGATGGAACAATTAAATCTTCGTTTGCTAAGAATGATTTACCATTATGGTTACTTAGAACTACAGTATAAACTTGCTCATTAGTAAGACTATACTTACCAGAAGCAGTAGCTACTAGTTCTACATTATTCTTATCAAATATTTTAAGTATAGGACCAGATGCAGCAGAAGATGCACCAGTTACACTTTCTCCTTTATATACTGCCATGTTTCCACTAGCAGCACACTTAAGGAAACTATTTGGAGCTAAAGTCTTTTCAGAACCAGGAACAATGTTCTTAGCAGGTTTTTCTGCATCTACATTGGTAATGTATGTCTTTACTGGTACATTTGTACTCTTTTTATTAAAGTATAAATCAACACCAGTTACAAAACATCCACCCTCTAGATTTTCTACCTTAAATGTTTGAGCTAGTGGATTTGGTCTAATAGGATTATCAGTATTACTTGAAATAAACTGTACACCCTCGTTAGATTTGAATATTGATGGTTTTGTAGATACAATACTAGAAGGATTCTCTGGTAAAATACCAGTAGCATAATACTTAACTTCTGTATAAGAATCTACACCCAATTTTGATTCATTAGTTGCACTAGAAGTAAATCTGAATGTTAATTCACCAGTAGTAAAGTTTAATTCTTGTCCATCTGGATCATATGATACGGTATCAATATCTCCATTCCATGTAGTATTTTCTGTTGGTGGTTTACCAGCAGGAATAATAATTAAACCAGATGCATTACCATATTCATCCGTATTAATTTCACCATTAAATGCAGACAGTGAATTACCAGCAATACCAGTAAATCTCAAGTCTGGATTAACCCATCTAGAAACATCTCTGCCTTCCAAGAAAACATAGATCTTAGTATTGGGTTTCATTCTACCAATTTTAAATTTGACAGGAAGACTTCTAGCATAGAAAGCTAATGATGTAGAAACAATATTATCTCCAACAGTTTTAGTCTGTACACCTTTACCAACCTCATTATTTTGAGGACTGATATTAGAAGAACTACCAACAGATGCTGACGTTACAGAAGTTGATGCAATTTGAGAATTGACTCCACCTAAAGAATTGATTGAAGTAAAGGAAGAGGATGTTCCAACCCAGTTAATTACAAAAGAATTATAAAGACTTGAGAAACTTTCTTTTACATTTTCCTTAGCTAAGAAAATATTGAAAAGATCTGTGTTTGTGTCAACAACTACAGGTTCTTCATTTTGATCATACCATTGATCAATAGCAGGAGAAAGATCACTATCACCAACATATTGTAAAACAACAAATGGGTTTGGATTTAATTTTGAAGAAGCAAAACTATTTCCCAATAAAGATAGTGGAGAATATGGTAACGTTACCATATTATTAGTTTTCTTATAACCAGAAACTGCTCTTTGATCTTCTCTATTATTAACCTCTACAAGATTAACAGAATCTTCTTTAGACTGTGGACGTAATACAGATTGTTGAGAATCAATACCACAACGATAATCAAGAGACTTAAGACTACCAACTCTATGTGCTTCAAAATTATCAACAAAGAATCCTGATTTGAATCTATCTAATCCAATTTCATCCTTAACCTGCATGTTAAGAGCTTGCTGTTCTAGGATGCTAAGAGTTGTATAGTATTCAAGACGTTCAATACGTTTTTCTAACTTACCAATATCCTTCATCGTATAACGACGATTATCAACTGGTGTTATACGTACATCTTTACTTGTCTTTGTAAATGCAGGAATAAATGCATAGAATAATGGAACTGCATCTTCAATTGGATCTGGTTTTGTTGGGTTGAGAGATGAATTACCTTCTTTAACAACAAAGTTTCCTTTTTGATCCAAGAAGATACCATCTATACGATCAAGATATTGCTTTTGACTAAATGAGAAAGTATACTCTAAGTTTAAATCAGGAGCAGGACTACTTGCAATAATAGCACCAGAACCAGCAAACGATCCTTGAGTTCTTTCTAATACAGATGTATCAAGGAAACCTGGTATAATAGCAGTGCTATCTACCTTTGGTCTAAAGTCAATTACATCCTTGAGTTCTGTAATACCAAGAACAGAAGAATTGAATGTAGGAATTTCATTTTCAGGAACACCTGCTTCGTGTAAGTAGCTATCAATTGTACAGAAATCACCCTGTGAATGCTCAAAATAATCAAAAGCAATTACAAGTTGACCAGTTGTTTCTTCAAATCCTGGTTTTAGAACTATACGAGAAACATCGTATATAGTATCTCTTTGACCATCATCAAATGTATATCTCGATGTTACATCAGTACCAGAAATTAGATTACCAGCAGTATCAATTTCAGGTGCTTGAGAAGAAGTTCCTTCATAAACATATCTAAGTTTATATGCATCAGAGTATGATAGTATTTCTACTGCATCACTATCATAATCTGTTCCTCTAAGAGGTACAACACGGTCACCAGCAGATGTAACTGTAATTCTCTTATTTTTTACTACAGTTTTAAGTCTTGGTTTTGCATTTTCAACTTCTAGAGTTGCAGTCAATTTAAGTTTTGGATATGTTCCATTATTAGGAATAGTACCAAAATATGTTGATGGTAGCTGCAAACTAATACTACCAGATGTTAATCCACTAGCAGTGTCAGTAGAAGAACTAATCTCTACATTGTCTGCTGTTAAGTAGACAATATCACCTTCAAGAATATCAGGTGCATCACCTGGATCGATAACAGTGACCATAACATTTTCTTCGCTATACGTAGCAAACCTTTGTGTACCAAATGGTAACTGTGCAGCAAACGTAATAATACCACCACCAGCAGATGCAGTAGTTACAAAATCTTTACGGAAGAAATACTTAATCTTTGTATCATCTCCACCAGCAGAAATTTGTGATACTTGCTTACTACCAGTAGAGAATAGTAATGTGCCACTTGTAGAATTGTCCACCTTAGGACGTAATCTTACAATACTAGCATTAGTAACTGTGCCTGGTAGAGCTGTATCTAAGTAAATTCTAGATTTGTATGATCCTTCTTGCTGTGTAGCATATTGTACAAATGCTCTAACAATATTGTTATTATCATCTGATAATTGTATAAGATCACCTTGCTGTACAGCATTTGATGCATCAGCACTGAAACTTGTTGACTCAATAAATGTAGAACCTTGGCTACCAATAAATGTATAATTTGTTACTGCTTTAATTTCTGAATACTTTTGACTATCTACAACAACATCTGCAGAAAAAGCATTAGCATTAGCAGATCCATAAGAACAAGCAAGAGACTTGACATTCTGTGGAGTGTAAGTAGTAACTGTGTTTCTAAACAAAACAGGAACAATAGATGCAGCAGCACTAGGAGCTCCAGCTCCATCTGGATTTTTAGCTGTTACAGCAGGTGGTTGTGCATATTCTACATTAACAGAAGATCTATTAATAATCGATGCTTTATAAATGTAACCTGCTTCTGGAATTTCTAATTCAATTTTAGAGTTATCATATTCCAATCCATTAATTAAAAGTGTAACAGGAGCAGTAGTTGAATATCCCTGTCCTCTATATGGTATAACAAAATGAGAGATGGTATTGTCTTTAGCTATTCTTACAGTAGTACCACCTTCATCTCTTATTGTTTCTCCAGATAAGAATTTACCAGATAATGTTGTAATAAATAAAATATTTCCTGTACTGTATACACCAGATGCAGTTCCTTCTACAACACCATATGCTCCACTTTCTACACCAAAGACATATTTACCCTCATCAAATGCTTTATCATCAATATCTTTACTAGGAGTCTTTTCTAAGATAAGTTTAGTGAAGAATTGAGGATCAAAATAGGACAATCCAAATGTCGCATTATATGCATCGGTTCCTGCAGCTAGGCGACCTCTAGAAAGAACTATATCTGAGTCTGAATTAAAACCAGAACCTCTTTGCTTTAAGAAAAAGTTATTAGGTTTTACCTTACCAATAATAGGAGTAATTACATTTTGATAATCTTTAATATGTCCAAATGGAGTTGCACCTGAAGCAGCATCAGATTCTGTTAAGTAAATTTCTCTTTTATAACCACCATTTTTAACATCATAATCAATTAATAATGTATCAAGTTCATCCTTATTACCATATACAGTTAGCTCCAAGAATTGAACAGATTCAGATGGATTGATAAGTGGTTTATTTGTAGTAGCATATGAAAGAGTTTTAAAAGAAATTACACTCTCTGCTGCATAAGACTCTCCTGCATTAGGAACAGCATCAGTATATTTTTTAATATAGTATAATTCACCGTATGTAGTTTGGAATGATGCATCTGTTACAGTTCCAATTTGAGCAGTTGGATGTGTAACTTGTATAGTAATAGTTTTAATAGCATCATTCGCAGAGAAGAATTTTCCTCTTCTACTAATTGTCTGTCTATGATCAGTTGATAGTTCTGTATTGTTTAGACCAATAGATCCATCATTAAATGATGAATATAAAAATACATCAGGATATGCAGTAAGTTCTGCTCCTTCTTTGTTTAAAGGTATACTACCATATACATTGGTAATGCTGTAGGAAGGAAGACCTCTTGATTTGAGAGTTACATTATCAGAAGAAAGACTTTCTCTAGCTTTGTTAATTTCTAGATACTTGGTTTCTTTATTAACAATCTCATAACCCTTAATATATGCTTTACCAGGACCAATACTTGCAACCATTTTCTTAGCTGCGTCAGAAGCACTTTGTCCATTATAAAAACCAAATTCATCTACAGCATATAAACCTTTGTTGTTATCTTTTTGTGCCCATTCTCTAATATCAATTGAAAAGTTATCAACAACGTAATTACCAGATTCATCAAATGTTCTACGTGCTAGAGTTTGTTCTAAAACACTAAAGTCTGTAGTAGAAATCTTACTTTGTACTTGTCCTCTAGAAACAGTAAGAAGTTGAATAAAGTTTTTATCAGTTATTGCATTTAAAGGAAACTCTTTTAAAGATAAAGAGATTTTTAATCTATGTCCACCAGGTGCAGTATAGTTAGATGATCCTATTGCATTATCATATAATGATGGATCCTCCTCTGGAGTGACAATTTCTTCTTTAATTGTAAAACCAATCTTTGCAGATGGTTTATCATAATACTCGTCAATAACTAATAGCTCTTGATTACAACGAACAAAATAACCATTGACAAAGTAAATACCTTCTTCTACTTTAATAGCAGAACCAAATCCCATAGCAGAACTTTCTAATGAAGTTACCTCACCTGTATCAGGATTTGTTACTTTAATACTTGTAGGAAGAACACTACCATCTGTACCAACAACTAGAAGTGGTGTATTAACACCATCAACAACTTCTAGAGTTTCACCTTGACGGAAGGTTGGTTCTGTATTTGAACTACCACTATTGATGTAATTAACATACAATGTATCAGCAGTAGAATCTGTTGCTAAAGTTGTTGCGAGAATAGTAGCTTTGACACCAGAAGTTAAACCAACCAGTTGTTGACCGATTAGTTGTGAAATATCATATTTCTTATAAACAATATCGTCTCCTTCCGAGATAGCAACCTCAGAAACAGACGATAATTTTACGTAATCTAATTTTGTATTGAGACCTACCTCACCAGGTATGACAAGTTCACCTTGTTTAAAGGCATACTTACCAAAAGATTCAACCTGATTCTGTAGAATAGATTGAACCTGTGTTAATTCTCTGCCTTGAATGGAGTAACCAGGACGGAAAAGAATTTTATAGAAATTCTTGTTCGCATCAAAGTCCTCGTAGTAAGGGCTTACATTTAAGTTAGTCTTCTGAGGCATCGTTTCCCGCCAATAATACTAGTATTCTCGTTAAAGTATTTAGCAGAGATCCGAGGATGTTAGAACTCAATAACTAGTTTGATATCTTCAATTTGGTCTGGAGCACGAGTAATTAGTCTTCTGTTCTCAACATAAATCACGTTTCCAGAGTTATTTTCGATTTCTGGGTTAGCTAGACCACTTGCGAAAGTGACACCTAATAGTGCAGAAGCATAAGAAGTATCAACGTTACCAGAAGCAGTAGAAGTCTCTCCACTAATAGCATTAGAACCATTAGACTCAAATGCTCTTACAACACCTTGATCGGTGTGTGCATCAGAGGTTTGGATATACTTAAGAACTCCAGCAGTTGTAGAACCACTATCAAGTGTCCAAGAAACAACTGTACCTTCTGCAGTACCACCAGTTACAGTCTGAGTAATCTTCTCATCAACAGAGAAGTCTGCAGAAGCACCAGTAATCTTAACTGCTTTCAATCCAGATAATGTGTCAGCAGTTGCGAAAGTTGTTGTGCCGTAGTTATAAGGATCAGAAACAATACCAATTCTACGGAAATCGTTGTCTACAGGGAAGTCACCTTGACCTTCAGAATAGGTTAAGCGAATGTTTGTCATAACACGCTTACCATTTAATTCTGTCTCGTGATCGGAACCATGTCCACCAGCAGAAGGAAGAACAATTTCGATAGCACCAACAGCAGATCCACCAGTTGCAACTGCACTGCTTAAACCAGCATCAGAGAAGAGGTTACCATTAGCAAATAAAACATTAGCATAAGTGTAACCTGATCCACGAGCTTGAATCTCAGCAGATGTAATTGCACCAGAACCGTTTGTTACAAACTTAACAATTCCATTAGATCCATCACCCTTAATAGATGTGTATAGAGTCTGTGATGCAGGAAGACCAGAACCAGCGTTCTCTATTAAAGCAACATCAGCAGCACCAGCAACAGCAAGAGCTACAACTGCTTGTCTAGAAGTGTTGTTAGAAAGAACGATTGGCATGAAGTCAGAAGATAGGAACTTCAGAACATCATCAGTTGGGATGGTATACATATACTTCCAAATGTATCCAGCACCAGTGCTTTCTGTATAAAGACCTGTAGCAGAAGCATAGTTACCACCTGCTGTAGATGGTTCTTCAGTTGCGTTCTGACCAGTAGTGTTAGAAGGATTCTCTCCGTTATAAAGACACTTAAATACTTCGTAAGATGAGTTCATTACATAGAACTTAGCATCTGCAATGCTTGAAGCACCTGTTGCAGTTTGCTTACCAATTTGACCACCGCCACCTGGTGTAGCAGAGTAGTCAGGTTTCCACATATCGAACTTAGGGTTAGCTACCAAATCCCAGTTGTAACGACGGATAACTGTTCTTGCAAATGAATCTGTGATACGCTTTGCAGCAATCATTTCGTCGTAAAGACCATACTTCTCTGTTTGGTTATCAAGAGGAAGAGGTGGAACATCTTCAGTAGCGTAGCGATATACACCAGAAACTGCTGTGGCACCTGTGTCAGATCCTCCAGCACCGCCGCTTCTACCTTTTAAAGCAGAACCAAGAGGAGGAGCAGAGTTAACACCGTTGCTACCAAAAACGTCGGTCAAAAGAAGGGCACTATCATAAACTGCAGCAACTGTGGCACGGAAAGCGGTGGAACCATACGTTCCAATGTACACTTCGTTACCAACTACAAACGCCGTGGAATTTTGCGTGTGAACCTCTAAGTACCCTTTCCATGGTTGTGGACGACCCACAAAGAAGTACATCCTAGAGCGTTCCGCACTAGTATCATTGGGACCTTCAGTGAGAGATTCTAAAAATTGTTTAGCATTGAATATCCTAAACTTATCAGAGATAATAGCAGCCATTGTTTTTCTGTTCCGACGTAGTGTATGTGCCTTGAGTTATTTATATTTATAGCAATATTTATTAAATTGCGAACGGAATCAACTCATCCCCGTTTGATATGGAGTTATTACCCCTTATTAGAGTGCATCCGTCAAAAGTATTAGCAGTTTTAGATGCATATTGGATTACAGATCCACTTGAAGTGAAGAAGTAACCAGAATCCGCAAAGT
>VTLG01002815.1_pt1 | contig 17292 bp, 15 predicted proteins | sample 4694571 | NCBI WGS metagenome assembly VTLG01 (sample SAMN12604809, study PRJNA352737) | marine metagenome | biome: ENVO:00000447; feature: ENVO:00000209|ENVO:00000569|ENVO:01000036; material: ENVO:00002151; isolation source: viral sequences binned using virsorter ...
TTCCCCCCACTCTTCTAGGGCCAACTTCACATATTCACACCATCAACTCCCATGCCTAGAGGGATAAAGCCAAAGGATGAGGTCGGTAATGTGTATGGTCGTTTGTTAGTTATCTCTTATGCGGGGCAATCAGGTCAGGGTGCCCAATGGTTGTGTGAATGTGAGTGTGGTGCCGAGGTTGTGGTGTTGGGTAAGGCGATGCGTCAAGGCAAGCGAAAGCATTGTGGTTGTCGAGGTCAGATTGTGAAGTTGTTTGACGCAGTCAGGCTCACTGGGACACCACCGTGTGATCGAGGCTGTGAGTTCAAAGAGAAATGTCAGATTGAACACCTGGCCTGTAAGGTGTTTCGGATGTGGCACAACAGGGGTGGTGTGATGAACCCTAATCCTTTGAAGTATCCACCAAACGAAAAGATCTACGCGAAACTGTATGGGCAAGAAGAGCAAGACTAAAGGTGCAGCTGGTGAGCGTGAGTTGGCTGGGATCTTGCGTGAGCAGTTTCCGCACCTGGTGATCAATCGAAACTGGATGATGCAGGCTGCTGCCGGGGGTAGTGACTTGATTGGTGTGCCTGGTTGGTCCATCGAGTGTAAGCGGGCCAAGGTGCTGCGGTTGGGTGATTGGTGGACTCAAACGTGTGTTCAGGCACTCAAGATGACTGCCAGGCCGGTACTTATATATAGACAAGATCGTGGTGCATGGATGGCACAGGTGAGTTTGTTTCACTTACGTCCTGAGATGCACGATCACTCACCCTGCACAATGACATTGGAGAGTTGGTGCAAGCTGGTTCGCATGGAACTGCTCGATGCCACTGACACTTGAATCATTTAAGTTACTGAACGCGAAGGTATCCAGGTTTGAGTTCGGTGTGCCTGGTGAGCCGGACATCACCTATCATGACGTTTGTGATCTATTGGCTCGACTGTCACCAGGCGCAGCTGCTTACACCAGGGTCAAGTTCGCACTGCAAGGTAATTGGATGGGTCGGCTAGAGTACCAGGTTAAGAGTATTGTGCTTCAGGCAATCAAGATGCGTGTGTTTCCACTCTATTATGGTTCGATCATTCACTTAGCAATTGGGATGCATGTAAATGACAAATACTTGACACCGTTAGTGAAGTCACGAGCGATTGGTAAGCGTTGGTGGACCAAGAAGAATGAAGAGGATTTACGTTTTGCACTAGGAATACTGGATGATTTTCATTATGAATTGATCCATGCTTTGCGTGATTGGAACCATGAGGTTAATGCGTATCAAAACGAAAACTGACGTGTAGAATTAAACTCTACGGATGTCTATACAGGTCGCCAATCGGCGGCCTTTTTTTGTGCCTGGCGTTCGAGCGAAACCTCACACACCTCGCGGTCCTATTGGACTCACCTTAAATCAGGTCGCTGCGGAATAACCATGAGCAAAGAAAAAGTGAAGGACACGTCGTACAACGAAACCAGGCAAGATGGTAAGTCACGTTTCAAAGAAGGTAATCCAGGTCGTCCTAAAGGTGTGAAGAACAAGCTGTCGTTCCAGGCAGCAGAGCGAATGGAAGAGTTGGGCCTTGATCCTCTTGAGGGTTATCGTGAGTTATTACAGAAGGCGAGAGCAACGAATAACCTGGCGGTCGAGGAACGTGCGCTCTCTCGTTTGATGCAGTTCAGGTTCGCTGGTCTTCATCACTCGATGGTGACCAATGTTGATGAAAAGGACTTAGAAGTCAGCGTCACTAAGTTTGAGATGCCGGATGACTCCACCCCAAATGTGGACACAGCCATCGATGAAAGTTCGAGAATTAATAACCCTGAAGAAAGTAAACATATAAAAAGTCAGGAAATAGGGGTCAATGTGACTCGATTTGACCGTTCTGTCCCACAAAAAGTGTCCCACACGGCCAAAAAGACAGCAAAAACAATTACTTAGGACATCTATCACTGCCTGCCCAGGACAGTGGCAACATTTTTTGGGCGGGAATCGACCCCCCCGGCCCCCCGAAATCGCTGGGGGGAGGGCTATACGTAGGGACCGACTCAGAAATTTATTGAAATCTCCGGGTTTCGGAGGGAACTAACCCTTGTTAGTGGGTTAGAACAAACTAAAAAGGCCGTGACGGGCATTACAGAGCGTTCTAGACGGTAATATGACCAATATACAGGTTCCATACCAATTCCAACCCCGCGAATACCAGATCCCTATATTCCAGGCGATGGATTCGGACTATCGGCGGGCTTGTTTGGTGTGGCATCGACGTGCCGGTAAAGATCTGACGCTCTGGAACCTAACAATAAAGAAAGCATTGGAGCGTAGGGGCACCTATTTCTATTCGCTGCCGGTCTACACCCAGGCAAAGAAGGTTATCTGGCAGGGTATGTCCAACGAGGGGTACAGGTTCCTCGACCACATACCCAAACAGATCATTCGCAACCTCAACAACACTGAGATGCGGATCACACTAAAGAACGGCAGCATCATCCAGCTGATCGGCACCGACAACATAGACTCCATAGTTGGCACCAACCCAGTGGGCATGGTCTTCTCTGAGTACGCACTACAGAACCCTAAAGCCTGGGAACTGGTGCGACCGATCCTGGCACTCAACGATGGTTGGGCGATCTTCAACTACACGCCGCGTGGTCGTAACCACGGCTGGCGTCTATTCAAGATGGCAGAACGTAACCCTGACTGGTTCGTTCAAAAACTCAGCGTCGAGGACACCGGCCTTCTCTCTAAAGACGACATCGAGCGTGAACGTATTGAGGGGATGCCAGAAGAACTGATCGCATCTGAATACTTCTGTTCCTGGGACGCAGCTTTACCAGGCGCCTACTACCGTGAACAACTTGATCGTGCCCACACTGACAACCGCATCACGTCAGTACCGCACCGGCCTGGCTACCCGGTCTATACCGGCTGGGACATTGGCGTTGGTGACAGCACAGCAATTTGGTTTGTCCAGGTGATCGGCAATGATCTCCACTGCATCGATTACGAACAACATGCAGGCGAGGGTTTACCCTTTTACGTCAATCTAATAAAAGAAAAAAGCTACACCTACGCAGAACACTTTGCGCCACATGACATTGTTGCGCGGGAGTTTGCATCAGGTAAGTCACGATTAGAAATGGCCCGTGACCTGGGCCTTTATCTCACAGTAGTTCGCAAGTCACCCATCGATGACGGCATCAACTGCGTTCGTTCAATGTTCAACCGATTCCAGTTCGACCAGGAGAAGTGCGGTCACGGCATCGACTGTCTGGCAGCGTACAGAAAAGGATGGGATGAGCAGAACCAGATGTGGAAATCAAAACCAGTCCATGATTGGTCATCGCATGCAGCTGACGCATTTCGTAGCTTCTGCATGGGGTTCGATGAAATGGCACACCAGCATCACAACAGACCCACACGGGTCGTCAGGGCAATAGGTTAAGTAATGGCAAAGCAAACAGCATACGGCACTTCATTCGGTCGGCAATATCTTCCTGCCGGTGCAAAACGTAATCCACTCATGGGTAAAGTTACACCTGGCAGCTGGTCAGGTCGGTTTGGACAGACAGACGTTCGGTATTACTTGAAAACAGGTACTGAAGAATCTGGCACCGGCCCTGTTTATTTTCCAGATCAACGTAGGCAGAAATGGGGCCGTTGGTCTGGTGGAACCTTTACTGCCACGGGTAGTCCAAGACAAGACGAAGACCCAATCGGTGCAATCAGGTTTTCTCTTAATAAAATAGCGCAGCCGGAACCAACACCAGAACCAACGCCGGAACCAACACCAGAGCCGGAGCCGGAGCCAGTACCGGAACCGGTAACGGTAGCAGAAGAAACAGTCACCGCAGCAGAAGAAAAAATAAATACTGAGATAACTACCCTTCAATCCCAACTTTCCACTGCTGTAGCTGCGATTAAGAATATGCAAACAAGCTACAACACTAAACCGGAAGTAACCACACCACAATGGCCTGGCGCACCAGACTGGGTTCAGACGTTTGAAGATTACCGCAAGTGGATGCGGATGAAGTCGGCTGAATCTGGTTATGTCTCGACCATAAAAACCGGATCAGCGGGGTTACTTACTGACGACTATAAACAGAATGTCAAGGTCACCGCACTGACGGCTGGATAATATGCCTACATATAGAAAAGCAGATCCCGTCCAGATTATTCGACGTTGTAAGGAACTCAAGGATAAGCGGGAGAACTGGGACAACATCTGGCAGGAAGTCGCACATTACGTCCTACCCACAAAAGCCGATTTCATTACTACTCGTGAGCGTGGTGCGAAGCGTGACGAAGACTTGTACGACTCCACTGCAATCACCTCGAACCAAACCTTGGCGTCTGGTCTGCACGGTGCGTTGACCGCACCGTCCGGCAGATGGTTTCACATACGATTTAGGGATGATGGACTTAATGATTCCGACGAGGCAACAGAATGGTTGGAAGACTCTATCAATCGGATGTACAAAGCAATCGAGGAGTCCAACTTTAATAGTGAGATTAATGAGGTCTATCTAGATCTGTGCTGCTTTGGCACCTCGGCGTTGTTGGTAGAACCGGCAACACAGGAAGACAAGTTTAATTTCAAAACGGTTCATCTTTCTGAAGTCGCTGTTGCGGAAGATGTCGACGGTAAGATTGACACCGTCTACAGAAAACTAAAATTTTCTGCCAGGCAGGCCACACAACTCTGGCCCGACGTTGACCTGGGTGATGCAATTAAACATGCGATGGAAACCAAACCGGACAAAGAGTTCGAGTTTATCCATGCCGTATACCCGCGACCGGACATTCCAGAAACAGGTGAGCTGACCCAGCCGGAACTAAGACCGTGGGCGTCATGTTGGGTTGCCGTCAAAGACAGAAAGATGATCGAAGAAGGTGGTTATTACGAAAACCCCTGGATGGTGCCGCGTTGGTCAAAACTCTCTGCTGACGTGTACGGATTCTCTCCGGCCATGATGGCACGGGCAGACATTCGCACACTCAACGCAGCCAAGTTGTTCGAGATGCGGGCCTGGGAGAAATCAATCGATCCACCCACACTCGCAAACTACAACGGCATCATCGGTGACCTACGCCTGGATCCAGGTGGACTGACCTACGTCCGTGACATTAACGGAATTAGGCCATTTGAGAACGGGGCACAGTGGCAAGTTTCACAAATTAAATCCAGCGAACTAATTACCAATATTCGTCGCGCATTTTTTAATGACCAGTTACAGCTGCATGAAGGTCCAAACATGACCGCAACGGAAGTGCGGGCACGAATGGAACTGATGCAGCAGATCCTTGGTCCCGTGGTAGGACGCTTACAAAGCGAATTACTCAATCCGTTGGTGCAGCGACTTTTTATGATCATGTTCCGTAATGGTCAGTTCATGGAACCCCCAACGGAACTTATGGAAGGCGGCAACAAACTCGACGTCGAGTACGTCAGTCCACTCGCCAGGGCGCAGCGGATGGAAGAAGTCTTTGCGGTCGAGCGTTGGTTCAACCAGCTGATGCAGATGGCACAGGCAGATCCCACAGTGATGGACATTATTGATTTTGGAAGTGTTGGACGTATGTTGGGTAAACGATTGGGTGTGCCCGCTGATGCAATGAAGTCTGAAGAAGAGATCGAACAGATAATGATCCAGCGCCAGCAGGCAGCAGAAGCACAACAAGCAATGGCAGCGCAGCAGGCAACACTCGAACAGGCTGGAGCATCAGCAGAAGTTGCAGGCATCGTGGGTGAGGTCGGACCCGAAAACGCTGAAGCTGTGGCCCAGGGGCTTAGAGCAGCTTGAACGATAAAACATTCGAGCATACTTGGAAAAAAATGATGGACTCACCTGATGGTGAGGTCATCCTGAGAAACTTATTGGAGATGTATTCACTGCGAACATCACATGTTCGTGGAGATCCTTACGAGACAGCATTTCGTGAGGGACAACGCGATGTAGTTAATTTTCTTTTAACCTTGGTCCGTGAGAATCCGGGCAACTAGGGAGCAATCAAAATGGCAGAAAGCGAATCTCTATTAACTCAGGAAACAGCAGCACCAGCACCCGAAGGTAATTGGCGTGACTCATTGCCGGACGACTTACGATCTGCGGGATCTCTTAAAGACATCCCTGACGTATCAACTCTGGCGAAAGCATACAACGATGCACAGTCTTACATCGGTCGCTCAGTTCGTATACCAGGTGAAGACGCATCTGACGACACCTGGGGTGAGTTCAAAGACAAGCTGGCACAAGTACCAGGCATCGGGGTAATCCCGACGGTTGAATCGTCTGACGAGGACTGGGGTCACTTCTATAACTCGATGGGTCGACCAGAGACACCGGACGACTATGACATCAAGCGACCGGAAGGTGTAAACGAAAACCCGGAAGCTGAATCAGGGATGCGTGACATCATGCACCAGCTGGGTTTATCCAACCAGCAGGCCACTGGCCTGGTCAACTGGATGAATGATGGACTGATCCAGGTAGGTGAACAAGGACAGGCAACCCAGGAAGAAGCACTGTCGAATTTGAAACAGGACTGGGGACAAGCATTTGACACAAAGATGAATGATGCGAAGAACGCTCTGTCTACCTATGGCGGCGATACGCTTGTTGAAGAACTCAACGCCACTGGCCTGGGTAATAGTGTGCCCCTTATTCGTGCATTTGCAGAAATTGGCAAAGGACTATCGGAGAACCCCGCTATGAATATGGGCGACCAACGTAACGCACAGACGACCCCAGCTGAAGCTAGGGAACAGATTAATGAAATACTGGTGAACCCCGCTCATCCTTATAACGATGATTCCCATCCGAATCATAGTGCAGAGGTAAATCGGGTTTCACAGTTGTATCAAACCGTTTATGGCACTGGCGATGAACCTGATATGTTTGAACAGAAATTCGCTGCTGCTGCTGGATAACCGCAAGGCCCAGTAACCCGCAACGGGTAGTTGCCGACGACGGTCGTTAAACGTAGACGGGTCCATTATGGGCAACCCCTCGAATTAGGCACCGGCACAACAGCCGGTTTTTTTAATTCATTCGAGGAAAACTCTAATGGCTTACACAGGCAATTTGTGGTATGCACAGGCGTATCAAGATGCCGTCATGCAGCTGGCCCAGCAAAAGGGTTCTATTCTCCGTAATGCGGTTTGGACCAAAGAAACCAATGCAGAGAAAACCAATTTTGAAAGGTTAGCGGGTACGGCGGCAGTTGCCAAAACAACTCGTGCAGTAGCAACTCCAAACGTAGAGATGGTGCATGACCGTAGAACAGTCACGCTCGTCGATTACCACTGGAGTACTCAGCATGATTGGTTTGACGACGTTCGTATGTTGGTAGACCCAAAAGGTCCGTACACCGAATCCGGTGCATGGGCAATGGGTCGAGCAATTGATGATCTGATAATTGCAGCTGCTCGTGGCAACTCCGTGACAGGCGCAGGCGCTAACGTCGCGCTTCCGGCTGGGCAAAAGATAGTTGAGGGTGGTACTGCGGGTATGACCCTGGCGAAAATTCTCCAGGCGAAACGCATATTGGATGCTAACGAAGTTGAAGCAGAAGATCGTTATTTTGTTCTTGGTTCAAGACAGTTGGAAGACCTGTTGGGTGTGACGCAAGTTACATCTGCGGATTATGCTGCGGTTAAAGCATTAGTCCAGGGCGAAATTGATTCCTTCCTGGGATTCAAGTTCATCCGGTCTGAACGTCTGGCAATCGCGTCCAGCAAACGATTCTGCATGGCTTTTCAAAAACGTGGTCTTGGTCTTGCCATTGGTAAGAATATGATGACGAAGATTGATGAGCGTCCAGATCTCTCGTATGCCTGGCAGGTTTACATGGGTTGGTCCATGCAGGCGACTCGCGTCGAAGAAGAGCGAGTTGTTGAAGTGGGTGCACATGAAGCCTAACGCATAAGCGTAAGCAACTGAGCAGGGGGACTCCGGTCCCCCTTCTCTTCTATATACATATCATGGCAAGAAATTATCGGAAGGAGTATGACTCCTACCACAAAAACAAAAAGCAAAAGAAACGAAGAGCGCATCGTAATGCTGCTCGTCGTCTGATGATTGCTGCTGGAGTAGTGAGAAAGGGTGATGGGAAGGATGTACATCATACAGACCGTAACCCCAGGAACAATTCAAAACGGAATTTGCGAGTAACCACTAAAAAGGCAAATAGAGGTTGGCGACGAGGTAGCTAATGGCATTTTCAAAATTATCTTTAATTAATGATGCACTGACTCACTTGGGCGCAAACCGCATTGTGTCGCTTGCTGATGGGTCCACTGAATCTGCTGTGATGAACCAAATTTATGACGGTGTCCTTGATTCCGTTATGAGGGCTTATCCCTGGAACTGTTTGATTAATCGCACACAGCTGGTCGCGTCAACGACGACACCGGCATACCAGTTTGATTACCAGTACCCATTACCAACGGACCCATACTGTATTCGGGTGTTGGAGATGGAAGAAACCCGCTCAGATGATATATGGAAGATCGAAGGGCGTAATCTTTTGACGGACGCATCAACATGCAAAATCAAATATGTCGGTCGACCTTCAGACATGGGCAACATTGATGGACTTCTGGCAGCTGCGGTCAGCGCACGTTTAGCAGCGGATGCGTCTTATACCCTGGTTCAGTCCAACGCATTGATGCAGAGCATGTGGGCACTCTTCCAAGGGAAAATGGAAGAGGCAAGAATTGTCGACAATGTCGAGTCCAGTCGTGACTATTGGGTAAACACAAAACTTGAGGAAGTGAGATCGGGGTTTTCAACTTCTGGTGTTCGATACGGAAAGGCATGGTGGTAGTCAGTGGCACGAATTAGCCACATCCAAACAGATTTTCTGAGCGGTGAACTCTCGCAATTGTTGCGCGGTCGTGTCGACACTGAGCGATATGCCAATGCACTGTCTCAATGCGAGAACTTCATCATCAAGCCGCATGGTGGTGTGGAGCGTCGAGGGGGCACCCATTACGTTGCAGAGGTCAAGACATCTGCTAACGTGACTCGATTGATACGGTTTGAATTTAATCGATCACAGTCTTACGTTCTTGAACTGGGTAACCAGTACATGCGGTTTTTTACACAGAACGGTCAGGTGATTTCGAGTGGTAACCCATACGAAATTGCTACGCCCTGGACAACTGCACAGCTGGACGAGATCCAGGTCGCACAAAGTGCTGATACTATGTACCTGGTCCATCCCGACGTATCTCCCAGGAAGCTGGTACGCACTAACAACACCAGCTGGGCACTGACAGAACCAACCTTCACCGCGCCGAAGTGGAACGCAACAGACAAGTACCCACGAGCGATTACGTTCCACCAGCAGCGACTTTGGTTTGGTGGTACTACTGCGAAACCGCAGAGCATATTTGGCAGTAAGACCGACGACTTTGAAGACTTTACCGTCGGCACCAATGATGCGGATGCTCTTGAGTACGCGATTGCTTCGTACAAGGTAAACCAGGTCCAGTGGATGTCATCGACCGAAGTGCTGCTGGTTGGAACGGCGGGTGGTGAGTTCAAGGTGTCCGGTGGTAACGCTGCGCTGACACCGTCTAACGTCCAGGTCACCAGGCAGACATCTTACGGTGGTAAGAATGTTCAACCCAGGCACGTCGGTTACCAGACCCTGTTCGTCCAGGCGACGGGCACATCAGTACGTTCATATGAATACGCATGGAACCAGGACGTTTACGAATCAGAAGACCTGACCTTTTTGGCCGAACATATCGGTAAGAAAGGTATCAAGGACATGGCGTACCAACTGGTGCCTGATTCAATTCTATGGGTGGTTTGTAATGACGGCACCCTGGCGGGTCTGACCTACGACAAAGGTCGCAAGATCGTAGGCTGGCACCAGCACACAACAGACGGCACATTCGAGTCGGTTGCTGTTGTGCCACAGGCGACGGTCGACCAGGTGTGGGTGATTGTTAGGCGCACCGTCAATAGTGTGACTAAACGGTATGTTGAATACATTGATCCTAATCTTCACGTTGATTCAGCATTGACCTATTCGGGAAGTGCAGTCACAACATTAAGTGGCTTAACACACCTGGAAGGTAAAACGGTTTCGATCCTGGGTGACGATGCGGTTTATCCCAACACGGCGGTTTCAAGCGGCGCCATTTCAGTTGCAACATCTTTTGTAAAAGCTGATGTGGGTTTGAAGTTCACTAGCACGTTGCAGACATTGCCGGTCGAGGGTGGTAATGCGTCAGGATCGGCACAAGGCGTTCGTAAACGGTTTAATGAGATTTATGTCAGATTGCACGAATCGTTCTACCCAAAGATCAACGGCATCATGCCACCGGTCAGAACACCATCAACAGATATGGGTAGACCAGAACCGAAAACTACAGGTGATGTTCGCGTGAAAAATGAGGGTTATGACCTTGAAGGGAAAATCACAGTGACACAAGATTTACCAGGACCGACTCATGTCCTTGCGTTGTTTGGCACTCTTTCGGTGTCGGGGGGTTAGCGTATGGGTTTTCCTTTAATTGCGGCAGTCGCTACCAGTGTTATTGGTGGTGTGCTTTCAAATAAGGCGCAAAAGAAAGCAGCGAGAAAAGCAATCGAAGTTGGCAGGGCAAATGCCGCTGACCTTGAGAAAAATGTAAGGCTAAACGCTGATGAGATTCGACGTGTTTCTGGTCTTAATGCTGACAATATATTAACGACAGCGTCTTTAAACTCCGGGTCAATTATAGACATTGCGTCTGCTAACGCATCTGCCCATATTGATTCGACTATATTGAATATGGATCTTGCGTCTACTGAGATGCAAGAGATGTTGCGTCGGCATGTTCAGCATGAACAAAGAACACTTAGCTCGACACAAGCAGCCTATGGTGTCAGTGGGGTTCGGCTGGGTTCAGGTTCTGCTCTAGAAGTTATAGACGAAGCAATTACTTCTGGCTTTGAAGAACGTAACTACCTCGGCAACTACGCTCAGAAACGCCTGATGATGATGTCCTCTGAGGGAGAGCAACGTGCGTTGTTGACGATGCTCGATGCCAAGAGTAGATCAAAACTATTGTTAGGGACAGCGGCATTGCAAGCCAGCATCACTCGTGAAGAGGGTGAGTCGAGAGCGAAGACAATGCTTAATGATGCAGCTGCAAATGCAGCCTCACTCAGACGGGGTGGTCAGTTGATTGCATCGACCGCTCGTGCCAAAGGCACAGCAAGTTTGATCAGTGGGATCTCAGCTGGTTTTAATACTTATCTTGCATATGGACAGCGATGAGAATACCTAGATACCAATACACGCAGGGTACTGCACTGTCTGCGCGATCTACGCCTGTGTTGCGTCGTGATCCATCGTTGCAACCCAATGTTCTGCGTAAGCCTATTTATCGTGACCCAAAAGCGGGCCAAAAAAACATGGGATTAGAGGTCGAGGCCGCTGGTCGTAGTCAATATGTTATTGGTGCTGTTACTAAGGGCGTGAGTGACTTCACAAACATTATGCTCAAGATGGAAACTGAGCAAACAGCTACACAGGCATATTATGACTTGAGGTCGTATGCCGAAAATGAATTGTCCTATATGAAGGACGAGCCAATTTCACAACCCGTTAATGTTCTTAATGATGATGGGACGATTAATGAAACTTTAGCTCCAACATATAAAACATCGGCTACTGATTTTCAAAACAATTTAGACGTAGAACGGAAAAGAATAGCGAAAGGATTGAATCGCACTGCGAGTAACGCATTTGCCCGCAGTTCAATTGATGTGATGATGTCTGCTAATGCCCAGGCAGCTGCGTACAACCGCAAGCAGGCAATAGCCTGGGCAGAGGGTGCCGCTTGGAAAACATTAATGGCTGCTCGTGAACATGAGGAAGTTGATGCGATAGCTAGTTATGATTTCTTTAAGTTAGCGTTAGGAGTTAAGTTTGAGAAATTGGTCTATGACCGGCATCGAGGTATCGCGGCAGATAAGATCAAAGCGGAGATCTATGAGGCAAGGGTAAGGGGTAATACATATAAATATGATCTCATCAGAAGGGCACTTACAGGGAAAGGAAGTTATAGCTATAAAAATGATAAGGGTGTTGACGTTGTTACGTATGACAATGAGTATTCTTATCTAAAGTATGGGATAGGCGGTGATGATGAAAAATTATTCAGCATCATGGATGCGTATGAAGCAGAGATAAAGAAAGAAAGGAAAGAATTCTTTGATGGTCAGGTCACTCATCAACTTGCGGAATATCTAAGCGATAAGGATACCTGGCTTATAAAAGATGGTTCGGGAACTGTTTTCGATTCGCCGTTAGATAAAATTGAATTTCTGTTAGATAAGGGAGTTATCGATGCGGATGGTTACACAACACTAAAGAGAGCAATCATTGCTGAAGAAACCGGCCCGCAGTATTCACAACCAGGTGTATATGGAGAGATTATAGAAAAGATTGGCGATTATTCTTTTGATGATATTTCTGTTGCGAATGTAACTACTGCTCAGAAAAATCAACTAACCGCCATAAAGATCCAACACAACAAAGATCTTTCTAGATGGGATTCTCCTAATAATCCAGCGGGCGATGATGGTGCCGTGGCAATACAACTACTCAGATCCCATTACGGTATTTCGGTTGCGGGCATTGCGTCATCAATGGATCAAGGATTGCGGCAACAGCAATCTATAGGTTGGGCAAAGGCGCAAAGAGATTTGCGGCTTTATATGATGGGTAGAATTCCTAACGAGTGGGATGAAAAACATCTTGATGTTCCTGATGATCAAAAGCCAATGGCGGCTTTTACTTGGGTAATGCATCATCTTGAAAGCAGAACAAAACCTGACGGTACACTCAAAGATCAAAGTGCGGCGGGTAATAATGGTGATCAGACACTTGGGCGGTTTGGATTACCGCCCAATAAATTAGCAAATTTAAAAGATTTTGAAGACGATCATTTGAATGGACAAAAGTTAGATGAGTTCTTGCGTACTGCTCAACCCGAAGCAATATCTCCAGTATTGCAGGCTTTAATGCAAGCCCCCTTTAAGATTCGAATCTCTGATGAAGAGTTAGAGAAAGTGGGTATAGAAAAAACATGGGAAGAATTGATTGATGACGCCGGTTTTTGGAAAAAAATAATAGTAAGAAACCCACATTTATATTGGTGGCTTAATGACTGATACAACTGTAGTTTCTGATTTGATTGCCACCAGGCAAGCAGCGGGCGAAAAAGAAAACAAAGAGATTATTGATGTAGCGTTTCGTCGAAACACAACAGACACACTGGCTGAGTTAGCCAAGGATCGTATATGGATTGATTCAGCCAAGAACTTCTATATCTCTCAACACGGCATGCCGTTCGAGGGATCAGATGAAGATGTGGTTCGTTATGGTTTGGATGCAATGACAGAACTGCACAATGAGTTTAATGATCCAACGACACCGTTAGATGATGAGACGCAATCAATTATTGCGTCAAAGATCCGTGGCCTGGGTGATCTTAATGATGACGAGAAAGCATCGCTGTTTTATCTGATGCAGACATACCAGGACAAAGACCCAGTCGTAACGGCGGCTGAGAAAATGTTTGGTCAGAGTGTTAGTAATAGTAATTTTCGTGACGTGGGTCGGTACAGTGGTAAACAGGATCTACTTGGTCACATTACCGACTACATGGCTGCGGTCGTGGGTGAGGTTTACGACTTTGGTAAGTTAGTTGCGACTCCAGCTGGTTGGGCCTGGGACGTTGCTAAAGCCATTCCACCTGGTGTGTTGCAAGGCGCACAGGGGCTGCTGGATATAGGTTATGAAATCGATGAGGCACTGTTCGGGTATCACACACCAAACAAAATTGATCTTAGTTCATTGCCGTTCTATAAAGATTCGGATTCTTTGTTAGGTTCCCTGGCACAAGGACTAACACAGTTTATGACTGTGTTTGCTGGGTCGGGTGGATTGGGTGGATCAACTGTGCGGATGCTGGGAGCGGGTGCATTAGCGGATGCGTCATTTGATCCAGAGCATGGATCACTGTCTACATTCTTGCGAGAGATAGCGACCGACGAAAGTTACGGCAATTTCCACACCGTGTTTAAGTGGTTGAATGTTGACAATGCGGTTACAGAATTCTTTGACAGTAAGGTAGATGAGGATGCTGATGCAGTCGAGAGATTAAAAGCCAGACTGGTACAAGCTGGCGAGGGTTCGCTGATAACTGCTTTCGGTCCTTTTATCAGCCAGCTGCGCCGGATGCGTAATGAAGGCGCCGGACCCGTGATGAAGGAATACCTAAATGAAATTGAAACCAGGGTGGATAAATTTATCCCGCCGCCTGGTCAATTGAACATGGGGGTTGGTCCGGTAAATAAAACCCTGTGGAATGATGTTGACAATGTAGACATTACAAACGAAGCGAAGCGAGTTCAAAATAATTATTTGCGAAAAGATGGTTGGGCAAGGATAGAACCTGTTAAGGGTGGACTAGATAAAGATGGTAAGGCTTTTGTTGAGTTTAAGGAGATCCCCTACCAGTTTCATATTCCCCCAGGCAATATGAAATCCGCGACTTGGCAAGCAAAACTTGTTGATCGGATGGTAAGGGATGTAGAGGATGTAATTACTCGTGCCCAAGGTGGAGACAGTACGGCACGAGAGATAATCGCCCAAGCCAGATGGTACAGGGCAATGAGAACCAGACTCCGTGAGGAGTTTGGTGGTATGGGTGATTTGTTTGCAGATGTTCTTGGCGCAACATCAGCGCAGACTAACGTAACCCAGAATTGGGATAACACAATTCAAATTTTACGCCGGTTTAGTCGGGGCGATTATGATCTGGAGATTGATTCTTATTTAGCTAGACTTGAGAGTGGTGAAGGCGTTAATCCGAATAAATTAATCGCATTACATAAATCAGGTGACTTCCCACTCATTACAAAAATAACTGGGGAACTCTTTAATACAAATAGTCCAGCCGCTACTGGTGCGCTGGTAAATATTTTTAGGGACATTCGAGCAGGCCGGGCACCTAAGACTCCAAATTTCACCGGTAACCTTATTGGTTATTCAAGCAACGCGACTATAGATGTTTGGGCTGCACGTTATCTCCGCAGCATTGCGAACAAACCATATATACCACCAGTAGCGGAAAAGACTGTGGGGGGTAAACACTTGGTTGGCTCGACAATTGATGATCCCAAGATTGGCGCGGAATTCGGTTTTGGGCAGAGAGTATTTGCAGACGCTGCTACAGAAATTAATACAAGTGGAGTGGTAAAACAATTTGATCAAACATTGGGTGACTTGGGAGCGGATGATCTACAAGCGGTTGTATGGTTTTTAGAAAAGGATAAGTGGACCAAGAAAGGTTGGACCAGTAAGGCGGGGGAAGGCGGGTCGCTAGATATGGAAGCATCCTTTGCTGGTTCAAGTTCACCTGACAGAATTAAAGAATTGCGGGCCAAGTTGGGTGACGACACATTATCCACTGCGGAACGCGCATCATTAAAAGCCGAACTAGACTCATTAGCTGCTGACCCCCAAAGAACAGTAGTGGGTTTGTCAGCTGAACGACCAGACAATGTTCCTAGTAATTATGCCCAAGCAGAAATGGCAGCAGAACTTGACGCTGTTGTGAGAAATGATGATGCAGTTATCGGATATAAGTTGACCAATACTTACGGTCGATTTATGGGTACTGATGAAAGAGCATTAGATGCGGAATTTGTAGTAAGAGAAAATTTTGATGCAACAGAGTTAACGAATTCAGTTATTAGAGCGGGTAAGGACCGTGATCAAGATGCTGTATTTGTTTCCCATGTTGTTGATGACACGCATCCAAATGCCCGTCCTGGTCTAGAAATATATTTTACTCATGCGGGTGGGCCAGATCGGGCAGCTGCTCTGTCGGACAGATTGTCAGAATATGGTATCGATGGGTTCACCTACGTTACAGATGCTCGTCATGCTGATCGAGCCAATGTCCAGATGGGGTCTGGTCAACCAGATGTTGCGTCAATAACTGGTTTACGGTTGCAGTACATACCGGAGTTTGAACATGCTAATTGGGCAACAATGAGTGATGCTGAAAAGTCTGTAGCAAGAGCGGAGAAAGAGGATATATTTGATCAAATACTTTCCGATCTTGCTAATGAGGGTGAAATCTCACAGGCGAATTTGATATACTACGACACAGACGTTATACAAAAAGGTGATTACGATGTCAGGCTTAAAGGACCGACTAGTCCGAATCGAACAAAGGTTCGGGGTGGACAGCAAGATAGCGCAGATGGTTCGCGATCAAATCGCAGCCAAGGGAACCAGCGCACGGGAACTGTATCTGACGGGCAGCGTCCCCAAGGGAACTATTAATGACAATAAGAGACCCACTAGAAATGGGGCCGGAGAATGATTCACCACCCATAACTCCTGACCCTAACCAGGTCACAGAACAACCAACAGAAACCCCCGCACCAGCGGGGGTTTCTGCTTTAGACGAAAAAGCATTTATTGAGGACCAGTCTTACCAGGTTGCGTGGGGATCTGCGATTGGTCAAGCGTTAGCTAGACGGGCTGGTGAGAAAGCTGGGGGAAAATCTATTCGTGATGTGCGGATAGTTGATGAAGGCGTACCGTTAACCAAGGTAGAAGTCAGAAAGGTCGTCGATCCCAAACCCAAACATTTTGATCCCGAAGGTAAGACAGCTGCGGAAATTGATGCTGACGCAGCAGCAAAGGCCCAGGTGCTGCGCGACAGCGACCTCGATGACTTTAATACTACTCAGTCACATCATATTAATTTTAAGACGTTCCACACACATCAAGATGCCAAGGCAGTTCACGCTCAGATGGCAGATAGTTACAAGGGCGAGATCAATGCCGCCAGGCGTGATGTACAGACTGATGCGGAACTTGCAAAAGCAGCAAGGGAATTAGGCACTGATCCAGAGTTTATTGCTCGTGGTTTATCGCGGGCATTAGGCCAACCTGTTAATGCTGAAAACATCCTGGCGATGCGTTCAGTGTTAGAGGCATCTGCACGACGATTGAAAAAACTGGCTTACGAAATTTCGGACGGTGCGGATAGTTCTGATATGAAAATGGACTTCCTAAATCAGTTCGATTTCCACCGACAGTGGATGGCACAGTTCATGGGTGCCAGAGCGGAACTGGGTCGTGGCATGCGGGCAATTGGTGTTGATCTGAATAAAAGTGGTTCCGTCAAGAGCGGTAATCCAGTTATACCCGAAGGCCGTCTTGAAGAAATGATCAACACCTGGGGTGGACAGGTTGATATTAACAAGCTGATCAAGCA
>VTLG01006320.1_pt1 | contig 17291 bp, 16 predicted proteins | sample 4694571 | NCBI WGS metagenome assembly VTLG01 (sample SAMN12604809, study PRJNA352737) | marine metagenome | biome: ENVO:00000447; feature: ENVO:00000209|ENVO:00000569|ENVO:01000036; material: ENVO:00002151; isolation source: viral sequences binned using virsorter ...
TGCTTTTCAAATTCTTTTGTAACTTTCGCTACGGCTTCACCTTGCTTAGTCAATAATTCTAAAATAGTTTCTTGGATTTTTTGATTTTCTTTTGCTTTTTTTGGCATATGTGATTAGTTTTAGTTAAATAAATAAAAACTATCTAACAGTTTGTCTTAATAAATCAGCTAATTTAGGATTAGTTTTTTCTATTTTTTTTAATCTATCAGTCATATCTTTTTGCAACTTTTCTATTTTGTCTGAGTGTTGCTTTAAGTCTGGGTCTGATGATATATGTTTATCAAGAGCTCTTTTGTTTTTCTTGGTTATTAAACTAACCAATAGTTTACCAATAAACTCTCGTAAGACTTGTTTGTTTTCTTTTACAAATTTTCTGTTCATAGTTTTTTCCTACTAATAAATATCAAGTTTTAAGATTTTTGGAATGTTGGACGAGAGATTTGTGTATCATTTTGCTGTGATGATTTTTTAATTTCTTCTGTCTCTTTTGTTTTAGCATCAATTAACTTTTGAGCATAGAAACGTCTCAATGGAACTGGCATATTGTAGAGTTCGTTGTGATTGAATCCATTACCATAATAGGCAATGTTAAAGAGTTCTTCGTGAATGGCCGCCCTATTACTCGGCGGCTGGCCAAAAAAATTCTATCCCTAAAGGAATATCAAGTTTGTGTTTTTTACCTTTTTGACTCGTGTATTCAAATGACAAATCTGTATCAGGCGTTAATTCAGAAACATACTTTCTGTATGCTCTAGCGTCAAGTGCTAAGAATTCGTTATCGACAAAGTTGTCAATATCTTTTTGCTCTTTATTTCCATCTACTGATTGTATTTGATATTTTAGTCTTGTGGTATACTCCCGTGAGTTCTTCGACCTTTTTGTAATCTTTTAAAATTTCTTCTATTGCCTTTTCATCTCCGTGAGTTAGTAATTTAAATTCTACAACTCGTTTAGAATTAGGTAATTCGAATGAAAAAAGATTTTCATTTTTTAATAAACTCTCATCTATTGTTTTATTATTTAGTTTAGACAAGTCTACGGTGTGTTCTACTCTTTCTTGTGTATCGGGGTCTGTTAACATTATGTTATAGTTTGCACCATATCCTAATATTCGTGTCCCAATCATAAGTGCATTTTTGTCACCGATTAACATATCATCTAATTTAATTTTTGAATTCGCAATTACACTTTCTAATAACTTTGTAATCACTATACCTTGTTCAATTAAATTCTGAGATGTTAAAATGTCTTCCTCTTTTGCTGTCATATATTTGACATCTATTGTTCCACTACGCAAAGGACTATCTTCCGGATATAGTAATCCGTTTGATGGTAAAGATAGAACTTCAGTAGGAAAACCATACTGACTTTCAGCCATTTTTTACTCCTTGATTAATTAAGAATTAATAACTTATTATTTTTTTAAAACTTTTTCTGCACCTGCGATACCGAAACTACCTAATGTAGTGAATAGGAAAGAATTGTATACCACATCATTGATAACTAAATCTTTACCCATAAGTCCAGTAACAACATCTGCAAATGCAAACAAAACCATTACTGTAAATGCACCGAAACCAATTATTGATTTCTCGTTGTATTCATTATTGTCTTTAAATATTGCCCACATAATTTTTCTCCTAAAACTCTAATATTGCGTAGTCGTATTGCATTGAAAGATTGATATCGACTACTTCATTGGAAGCGTAATCTAATCCGTTCCAATTTGCTGTTGTAATAAATGCACCTTTTAGAACCCATTGTTCTACTCTTTCACCATTAGGACTCAATACATTGAAAGTAATATCTTTCTTGTATTCAGAAGAGTATCCGTCTACACCGGTTGCTGCTTCGTGATGAAGTCTTACCCACTCATTGACTGCTTGTGCTCCTGAAGGAACGATTGGGTCATATAGAGTAATTTCTAATGTTGACCAAGTTGCTTTTCCTTTTACATATCTTTTTGTGTTGATATGGTCAAGAGTCACTGCTTCAAATGATACCTGTGGTCTTGCCATTGTTTTGATAAGGTATGCTGGAATTCCGTCTATTTCCATAATAAACCTATTTTTCATCTTAGGTTCAAATGGTGTAAAAAATATTTCGTTTGGGTCTAAAAATGCCACTTTATTTCTCCTATAATTTAACTCAGTAATAAATATAACAAAACCAAAAAAAGTGTATGGTAAATATGATATAGTTTTAGAAGTTTTTTAGAAGTTTTTACTTGACATTGTCATTTATTCATTGTATATTATAGTATGATTGATGAAATAATATGTGAAGAGTGTGGTGTTGAAACCGGTGGCTTTTTCCTTTGTGATGATTGTGAAGAAGAACTTTTCGAAGAAAATAATTAAAAAAAGCTTGACTTTTACAAATAGTATTTGTATATTATAGTGTAATAATGATGAGAAAAGGAAAAAATATGATTGAAAATAATGAAATAATTACGACCGATACCGAAGGTATTTATATGAGAGATTACCAAGATACTTTGGTAACGAGAGAAATTCCAAATAATTATGGGTATTATAATGACGCTGGTGAGTATGTAGAAAATGGAACATTTACTATTACTCATTATAGATATGCTCATAATCCTATGGAATTGTATGAAGCTAATGTTAATCAACCAAGATTAAATATTGAAAATTACAACAATACTACTCCTGGTGAAGTTGCTCTTTACAAGGGTATTCCTATGATGTATAGATTTAATCCGGTTATTAGAGAAATGATGATGACTGGTAATTATAGAATTAGGTATCGTGGTGGTAGCAAACCACAATATGGTTTTGTGAGAAATCAACACAATACATTGGCTGAATACGCTGATACATTTGCTATTTATCCTAAGTAATTAAATTTGTGGGTTTTCGGTGACTACTTATTTGGAACCGAATGGGTTATGTAGTGTTTCACGAGATTAGAAACAACCTTTGGTGATTTGGTGTAAATCACCTGCAGAATTTCTTTCTCATTATACAACAAAAAACCCCCAATTTCTTGGGGGTTTTTCTTATCTTTTATTGACTTATAGTTTAGTCATCAAAGGCTGCGCCTGTTGGTTGAACTACAAAATCTAAGACAATGAACTCAGCTGTTCTGGTTGGTTGGATAAAGATTTGACCAACTAATTGGTTTCTATCTACAACATCTGGTGTGTTGTTTGAATCATCCATTACAATCCTAAACGCTGATAGTCCTGCATTTGCTTGAACTTGTTCCATATATGGATTAACAATATTTAAGAATCTGTTTCTTAAAGCTGCTGTATTTTGTTCAAACACTAAGAATCTTGAAGAACTTGCTATGAATTTTCTCAAATTAATTAACAATCTTCTAACATTAACTCTGTCTAATGCACTTGGTTTACCTTGAAGTGTTTTCTGTCCAAACACTACTACACCTTGACCTGGGAAAGTTGCGATAGGATTAATACGATTTTCGTATAAATCATCTCTTTCCAAGTTGGTTAGTCTTGTTTTAGCTTCTGTTACTTCTGATAAGCCACCACGATTTAAACCTGCTGGTGCGAACCACTCTTGTCCAATTCTATCATTTTGTGCATATACACCTGGTAGAACTACTGAAGGTGGAACCCAAGTAGGTTTGTTTTTCACTTCGTCAATCACTTTAACCCAAGGGTAATATGTTGCTACATAATTACTATCTAAGGTTTGAACATCATTTATCGCAGTTTGAATAGAAGCTGAATAATGAGAGCCGTCCATAATAAAGAAAGCGTCTGCTCTTGATTCAATCTTATCAATTGCGTGATTTGTTACTGATGAGTGAATTGAGTGAATAACACCTGGAAGTGCTAACAAGTTAATATCGTATTCATCTGGATTTGAAATTGCGTTAATAGCTCTTTTAAATGCAACTGAACCCGTTGCTGAAGCTGAACTTAAGTCAAATCCTTGTGTGTTGTTTCCAACAATGTCTGTTCCAGATTTAATATCTGTTGCTGGATTTGAACCATCAAATCCGTCTTGGAAAGGAACCACAAATTTTCTTTGTCCAATTGCTGAATTAGTTAAAGAAATCAATGTAGATGCGTTTGCAAATGTGGCACCTAATACTGATGCGTCTGCATTACCTAATTGATTTTCTAAACTCATTGTTACATTACTTCCTGCTCCCACTCCTGTTGGAAGTGGTTTCAAGTATGCCTGACTATCTTTGTTTGCAAAGTCAAGTCCGTAATAAGCATTTTGGTCAAATGAACCACGATTGTTAGTTTGTCCTGTTACAAAAGAAGCAGTTGGGAATGCTGCTGCGTGAGCACTACCACTTGGTGTTCCAAGCGTTATAGCGTGTGGTAATGATAACGCATCAAATCCCATAGGCACTAATTCTTTTGAAGTATTTGGTAGATTACTTATATCTGATACTCTAATGTATTTAGAGTTGTTTGGGTAATCACCATTTGATGTTAATTTTCCGTCTGAGTCAATAGTGATAAATTTATCACCAATTACTCTTGGTAAGTAGTTTGTAGAATTTTCATCAAAACTTATGTTTGAGAAGTTCTCTAAAACTGTCCCGTCGTCATTTTGACCTGGGTTGTTTGTAATCACTTGTAATGAGAAAGAACCATAATCACTACCTGCAACATCTGCTGCTCTCTTAACATCAGAAATACCAACTCTAAATTTAGAGTTCATATTACTTCCGTGTGATAATGTTTTGACTTTAAATAAGTCTGTTCTTGCTCCGTTTACTAATTGTGATTGAATTGCTGGTGTTGATGCTACTTTGTAATCAAATGAAAAGTTTTCAACTACATCTGAAGCTGCACCACTCGCGAATGTGATGACATCATCTCCTGCAACTTGATTTTGTGTATTTTGGAAGTTTGAATATACATATACCGATTTACTATTATCTTGTGGGTTTTGACTAAATACATTTGTAATGTAATTAGCTGAACTCGTAGCGAAAGATAAATTAAAACTCTCTGCTGTTCCATCATTACCAGTATCTAATTTAAGTGTAAATGCACTTGCTGAATTAGCACTACTATCAATAGAAGCACTACCAGCTCCATTAGCGAAAAAGCTAGCGTCAATATTACCTCTTGAAGGTTTTAATGTAGCTAACGCTCTTACTCCGTATGTTGAACCACTAGCGATAAGCACGAAGGTATCATTTGTATATCCACCCAATCCTAAAACACGAACGATTGTTAATGCTCCTGCATTACGAAGATATTGCTTCGCAGTGAAAGGAACATAAAAGTCTCCGGTTTCTTTACCGAAAAGTGTTTCAAACTCACCGAAGTTTCTGATGGTTGTTGGAACAAATGCTGGACCCATTTCTGTTGGTCCGATTAAAGCTGCTCCTATTTCACCAATAGCTTCTGGTAAGAATGATAAATCTTTTTCTCTGGTAAATACACCTGGACTGACTATTCTTTCAGCCATTATGTTTCTCCTAATTAGGTTATATCGTAAGTATAAATATCAATTTAAAAGTTCAAAATGTGGTTTTGGACCATTATTTTTTTGATTCAGCTGGTGTAAATACACCTTGCTCTAAATCTAATGAACCTTGACCATATTTTTCATTTAAATTATTAAGAAGTTCTGCTTCTTGTTGAATTACTTGATTATATTCGTTTTCTGCTATGACTTTTTGTTGTTCAATCGCAGCTAACCTTTGTTCAGTTTGTATTCTTTGAACTTCAAGATTACCAAAATTCGTTGTAATGTTGTTGAAATTATTACGAATTTCTCTAATTGCACTAACCTCTTCTTTTGTAAATTTAATTTGTTCTGATTTTTTTGCCATTATAACTCCTGTTTTTACTATTAATAAATATCAATTATTTATTCAAACAATCACATTTTTTTTCAATATCTTCAATTTTTTTATTTAATTCTTTTATAGATTCAATTAACAATGGAACTATCTTTTCATACTTAACACCTAAGTATCCATTAGCTCGAGTTGCTACAATCTCTGGTAAAACTGATTGTATTTCTTGTGCTACTACACCAATATCGTGTCCTTTGTATGTGTCTTGTTTATCATTCCAATCAAATGTATAACCACCAATCTTGTCCATTTTATCTAATGGATTTTCAATTGGTTGAATATTGTCTTTTAGTTCTCTATCTGATGAACCGAATGCAATAACATCTCCACTCGCTTCTATTTGAGAACCTGATATGTTTGCATTGAATTGTGCATTTCCTGCATTTTCCATATCTAATTCTAATGCGGTTATAGTTGATGAAGCATCAATACCTTTGAGTTGCATTTTTTTATTATTGGTCATAGATTTTATAACAAAATGAGAACTATCTCGTTTGAATCTACCGAATTCTGTTCCGTCATCTTTTAGTAAAATATCTGCTCCGTCTGCGTCAAGAACGATATCTCCTGATGAATCAAGTGTGAAGTCACCTGTTGATTCTATTAATGAACCTGAAATTTTAGCTAATGAAGCTGTCGCCGTTGCTATGATGTTTGCAAATTGAACATTGGAATCTGTTTCTACTGCCTGACCAATTGCTACATCATTTGCATTTACTGTAACACCTGTCCCTTGACCTACTGCAAAAGTTCTATTAGATGCGATAGTTCCACCACCAGTTAAACCATCTCCTGCTGTAAGAGTTACACTTGTGTGATTAATGTGTTCGTTTGCCACAAAGTTTGTTGTAGAGTCGTGGTCAACCATCGCAGATGCTGATACAATACTTGCTCCCTCTCCAACAATAGCTGTTGTTAAACTACTATTGGAACTTGAACCAGATATTATACCTGCTCCCAATCCAACGACTGCTGCTGTGGATAATGAACCACTTATGTCGTCAGATAATTGTGCCGAACTCGATATTACACTATCACCTGTTGTTCTTAAAACTGTAGCGTCCACCGCAAGAGTTCTTGTGGATGCTATTGTTCCACCACCCGATAATCCGTCCCCTGCTGTAATTGTTACTCCACTATGGTCTATGTGTTCATTTGCTACAAAATTTGCCAGACTATCGTGGTCTATTGTGGCTTGTGTTGCTGTTAAAATTGTTCCGTATAGATTTGTTGCGTTTACATTATTACTTGCTTTTACATTTAAGAAAGAACCACTTGCACTTGAACTAACACTACCAATAACTTCCAATGGAACATTTGGATTTGACTCACCGATACCAACATTAGCGTCCGTTACTAAACTACCAAACGAACCTGTTGATGCTTGTGAACCACTTATTTTAGCGCCTGTTAAGTTAAGTAGTTCTGAATTATTTACATCAAAATGTATTTCGTTTGCAGTTTCAAAGTCAATCTGTGTTTGGTTATCTTCACCGATTACTAAGTCTTCTTTGTATATGGATTCAATTGTTGTTTGAGCCGCTGTAATTGCAATATCATTTGCGTTAGCTGTAATTCCGTCTCCACCCACTACATTTATAGTTCTATTAGCTGCTATTGTTCCACCACCTGTTAGTCCGTCTCCTGCAGTAACTGATACTGATGAGTGGTCAACATGCTCATTTGCTACAAAGTTTGCTAATGAGTCGTGGTCAATCGTTGCTTGTGTTGCTGTTAAAATTGTTCCGTGAACATTTGTCGCCTTGATGTGTGGAGCGTCAACATTTGAGAATGAAGCACTTGCAAATCCTAATATATCTCCCGCGCTACCACTAATGTTTCCACTTGAACTAATATGTCCTACATCAAAGATGTCGTTTCCGTCCATATCTAAATCTTGTGTTGCTGTATGATTACCCATATCATCACCACCTGCTACCGCACTTGCGATAGACGCTGATACATCTGTAATGTTAGGTAGTGTAAATTTACCACTAACTCCTAAGTTATTTGAAACATCTACATTTAAGAAAGAACCACTTGCACTTGAACTTACACCACCATTTTCGTCAATGTTAAATGTTGAACCAGTTACGAATAATGAACCTGTAAATTGATGTGTATCATCTGCTGGTGTATCACCAAATCTTGTAGAACCACTCAAAATTGATGAAGTCATAAAGGTTACTGATGAACTCACTATATAATTTTCTGCTATAACATCACCTTGTGCAACAATATTTCCTGTTGCGGTCACGGATGCGAATGTTACATCTTGGTCAGTTCCTACATCTTGTCCAATCGCAACATCATTTGCATTTACCGTAACACCTGTTCCTTGACCTACTGCTAATGTTCTTGTTGAAGCAATTGTTCCACCACCTGTTAAACCTGCCCCAGCTGTCATTGTTACACTTGTATGGTCAATGTGTTCATTTGCTACAAATCCACTTAAGTTATCGTGAACAATTTCTGAGTCGTTCGTTGCGACATCATTTGCGTTTGCAGTTATACCTGTTCCACCAACAACATTTAAAGTTCTATTTGCTGCGATTGTTCCACCACCGGTCATACCATCACCCGCAGTTACACTTACTGAACTATGGTCTATGTGTTCATTTGCTACGAAGTTTGTTGTAGAATCGTGGTCAACCATTGCGGAAGCTGATACTATGTTTGCTCCCTCACCGACTATTGCTGTTGTTAAATTACTATTGGAACTTGAACCAGATATGATTCCTGCTCCTAATCCCAAAACTGCTGCTGTGGATAATGAACCACTTATATCATCTGATAATTGTGCAGATGCTGATACAATACTTGCTCCCTCTATAACAATAGCTGATGTTAAGTTACTATTAGAACTTGAACCAGATATTATTCCTGCTCCTAATCCTATGACCGCTGCTGTGGATAAAGAACCACTAATATCAGTAGCTATTTGAGCTGAACCTGATAATAAGGTATTTCCTAATTCTGATTCTGCAGTTGTAATTCTTGTTGAGAAACTTCCACTCGGTGCCACAAATGAACCACTTATGTCTGTGGATAATTGTGCTGAACTTGACACTAAAGTATTTTCTAATTCTGATTCTGCAGTTGTTACTCTTGTTGAAAAACTTGCACTTGGTGCCACAAACGACCCACTAATATCGATTGACAATTGTGCTGAACTTGATACTAAAGTATTTTCTAATTCTGTTTCTGCGGTTGTAACTCTCGTTGAGAAACTTGCACTTGGTGCTACAAATGAACCACTTATGTCAGTAGATATTTGTGCTGAACTCGATACGAGTGTATTTTCTAATTCTGTTTCTGCGGTTGTAACTCGTGTAGAGAAACTTGCACTTGGTTCTACAAATGAACCACTAATGTCCGTTGATATTTGAGCTGAACTTGATAATAGTGTATTTCCTAACTCAGATTCTGCAGTTGTTACTCTTGTAGAAAAACTACCACTATCGGTTGTTATTCTCGTGGAAAAACTACCACTATCAGTTACAAAAGAACCACTAATGTCAGTAGCTATTTGTGCTGAACTTGACAATAAAGTATTACCTAATTCTGACTCTGCGGTTGTAACTCTTGTAGAGAAACTACCACTATCAGCAGTTATTCTTGTGGAAAAACTACCACTATCTGCTACAAACGAACCACTAATGTCAGTAGCTATTTGTGCTGAACTTGATACGAGTGTATTCGTTAGTTCGGTTTCTGCGGTTGTAACTCTTGTAGAGAAACTACCACTATCGGTTGTTATTCTTGTTGAGAAACTACCACTATCAGCAACAAAAGAACCACTAATGTCAGTAGCTATTTGTGCTGAACTCGATACTACACTCGTCCCCGTTAAAGGGAATTTAATTTGTTTTGATTTTAAATCGGCCATATTTCTCTTTTATTTTTCCTTACTTATAAATATCTAATTTCTTAATTTACTATGAATTAAACTTACCGAACCCAATGACCTCATCATCTGATTCTAATTCATATCCTAATCCACTTGTATCTAATCTTAACTCTAAATTTGTTGATGTCTTTTGATTTATTGTCAAAGCATCGTTTTCAATTAACATTCCATTAATAAAAAACATAAAATCTTCTTCTGTTGTTCCACTTAATCCTGTTGGTGCCGAAGCTGTTACTGCTGTAAAACTTGAAGTATTGGCACTTATAAAACTTCCTGTGTGAACAAATGACTTTCTATTGTAGGTGTTCTTATCTACAATACCTGTATCTGTAAAGTATTGTTTAATTGCATTTTCAGTTGCTAATGCAGTTGAACTTCCGTCAGCTAATGCAGTATCATTTGATATTTCATTTATAGTATATCCATTTAACTCATATGAACCTGTAATGTTTGAACTACCGGATAAATTATGAGTATCATCTAATGTATCACCAAATCTACTTGAACCACTATCAAATATAGTTGTTGAACCCGTAACACTTACTTCAAAACTACCATAATTTAATTGTCCATTTGTAGTCATTGATGTCGCTGTCGTATTTCCCGTAACAACAACACTACCTGTATGTGCCACTACACTATTTGAACTACTTATAAATCCGTCACCTAAAAATATATTACCTACATTAATAGTATCAGAACTTGTCACATCATTAAATGTGGTGTTGGAAGTTGTCTCTACTTCTTGTCCTATGTTAAGAGTAACATTTTCATCTACAAGTCCTTGTATTTCACGAGTTGTAAAATTCTCTCCATTAATACTACCCGTTATACCTGTTCCAGTTTCTAATGTTAGTGGATTATTATATTTTAATTCTACTGCCATTGTGGGTCCTATGAATCAAATTTACCAATACCTAAAATCTCATCATCACTTTCTAAAATATATCCAATACTTCCTGTCGCTACGTGTAATTCTAATGAACTTCCTTTTTGTTGTATTGCTAAAGCGTTGTGTTCCATATATTGTCCATTGATAAAGAATACAAAGTCGTTTTCAGTCGTTGATGTTATTCCAATTGGAGCTGATGCCGTAACCGCTGTGAAACTTGCTGTTGTAGCATTTGTTATACTTGCTGATGATTTGAAAAAATTCTTTCTTAAATAAGTTGCCGTATTAGATACATTGTTTGTAATATATGTTTTAACTGCATTTTCTGTTGGAACTGATGTTGCACTTCCGTCAGTCATAGCAACGTCGTTTGATATCTCGTTTATTTCATATCCATTTAAACTAAATGAACCCGTTACATCTACACTACCTGTAAATTCGTGAGTATCATCAAGTGTATCACCAAATCTTGTAGAACCACTTGCAAGTATGATTGATGCGGAAGTAAATGTTGTGTGAAATTCATTTGCTGTTAATGTTCCTGTAATTGTTGTATCACCTTGAACGGTTAAATCACCTGTTGTTGCAAACGAACCCGTAACATCAATACTACCACTTATACCTGTTGAAGTATATAATGTAGATGAATCACCTATTTGTATAGCATTACTTGCTGTTACTTGGTTAAATTGAACATTTGCAGTCGTAGCCACATCTTGTCCAATAGACATTGTTTGTGTTAATGCACTTGAACCATCAAATGAAACACCTGTATTTGATATCGTTACACCTGTTCCTTGTGTTAATATAAATGAATTACCAACTGATATACCAAATATATCCTTTGCTCCAAATTCTGCACCTGAACCTTTACTTGAAGGTGTAGGTAACCCCGTAGATAAAATTTTATCTGTTTCCTCTCTTATAATAAGTTTCTTAGGTGTTAGAAATTTTTGTGTTGTTGAAACATTATTAAATCGTTCTGGTAATATGTATCCGTATAAATTTACACTAAAGGTTGTTTTTATTAATCTCTCACCTTCTACTTGACTCGCATCTGAAAAACTTTCAATTTGAGTTCTGAATTTCATTTTACCTGGTTCACCCCAATATGCTCCGTCCGAATAATTAACTTTTTCTACGATACGATTCATTTGTTCAATATATGATGTCCATATAGTAAACTCATATGTTAAGTTCATATAGTCTGGCATCGCTACATTGTAATACTCACGATTAGGTTCTATATTTTGTAATACTGAAAATTTGTCAAAACGATTTTGTTGTGAATATTTCTTTTGAAAAGAGTAAAATAATTTTGGTTCGTTAGAATCCAATTTGTCAATTGGCATATCCGTGTTACGACTCATACCTGTTCGTTTATAAACTATTAACGGAACTATAATTTGTCTTTTTTTATCTCTTAGAAATCCTTGTTTAGTTATTTGAGTCCACCTTTCTGGTGATGCGTAAATACAAGGAACCTTTACTTTTTCATCATTTATCTCTACATTAGGTTTTATCACTTCATTGAAGTAATACATAATAGCAGAGTCCATATCCATAATACCTACGGATACATTCTTTACATCATCTGCTGCTCCCGGTGAATTACGGCTAATTTTTGTCCCACGATTAAAAATATTTCTTTGACTTCTTGGTATTGGTTTATTTCTTGCCATTATGAACCTCTATACTCCTCTAAGTTATTGGTTGGCATTCTTACTAAATGTGCTTGGACCACAATTGAATGAGATTTTGTTGGGTCTCCACCAACTAATTGATTTTCATTATATGAATTAACTTCAAAATAACCCTCGTTCCATTTAAATATATCACCAATATCTGGTTTTACATTTACTTCAACAAGGTATGCTCTTTGAAATGCAAATGAAACATTTTGTTTGTTGTCCGCACCAAAGTCTGTATAGTCAAAATCAAAGTCTTCAGCGTTTACTATACAAGGTAATTTTACTCCTTGTTTGTAAACTTTACCCTCTGACGCTTCACCATACATATTTGTTTCTGTATCATATACTGAAACTCTATGTAGAATAACGAACTGGTCTATTATTCCGCAATCGTCGATATTTGGTTCACCTACAAGTTCTCTATTGAACTTTTCAAAGGTTGCCAAATCTTTGTTTCCATAAAATCTTTGTGGCATTTGTTTATCCTATATAGATTGGGTAAGGGACTTTTTTCAATGTTTCTTGCTCAAATTCACTTTCGTCTTTTTGAGCTTCCATAAGTGCCTTACGACTGGTTTGTTCTAAATTTTCTCTCAATTGTTCTATTAATTGTTCTTTTTCTGCAGTTGCTTCTGCTCTCAATGTATCTCCGTCCATTGAAACTTCTGCATTTGGAATAGGAATATTACCATATTTAGAACGAACAATACCTAATAACTCTTTTGATAATGCTAATGCGTATTTTCTAATCCATTGTTTACCCACATCATTGATGTTTGAGTATTTCATAAAATCATAATTAACATTTGAGTAATCAGATACTATTGTATCGTCACTTGAACCGCTATGTCGTGTTCTCAATGGATTATCTCTATCTTCTGTTTTGATATATTCAATCCAAACCGAACCCGATTGAGTTGGAATTGGAAATATTCTCATCTGATTATTTCTAATTTCAAAAGAATAAGCTGATTTTCTAATCTGGTCATTAAATTCAATGGCTTGTATTCTAAGTAAATCCGCATACATAGGTTGTAATACGAAAGTAATTGCTGGTGAATAACTACCGAAACCAAATCCATCTAACATATTGTAAGTTCCAAATCCTGTTGATGCGTATGGGTCAAAATAACGAGTTACCGCTGGTCTTGCTTCATAATGAACTTTTTTAACTTCGATTGACGCACCTGATTCACTTACATCACTAACTAATGCATTTAAATCATAAACTTGACTTCCTGAATTAATTGAAACTGCTGTTCTCTTGACATCAACTGAACCACCAACTAATGCTTCTTGTCCGTATTCTTCTGAAATAAATATAGTTTCACTTAAAGTAGGTTTTACCCTTTTATGTGTGAAGTTTGAACTTGTTGGTTGTCCTTTTAAATGAAATAAGTTATCACGAATATTAAACTGGTTTACCTGCGCACCATATTCAGAAACACTTTCTTCTAAACAAGCATAAAATTGTGTGTCTTGGAGTTCAACATCCATAATTGGATATCCAAGTCTTTGTGCACACCATTTTGCTACTTGCGGAGCTTCTGTTTGAAACTCTGAGTCTGTATCGTATAACCCGAATGGTGTGGAACCACTATCCTCGTGGATTGCAGAGCCACTACCTGGCCATATTGCTTCTTGAGCCATTAAATTCTCCTATTAATAGTCTATTTGTATATACATTAATAAATATAACTTTTTTGTATTTTGTATAAAAAACCCCCTATAAAAATAGGGGGCTTTTTGATATTAACTATCTATAATCAGTTTCAGGACTGATTAATTAGTTATTAGTCAATGTATCCACCAACGTTACCTGGGTCTACTGCGATATCACCTGCTGCGATTAGATTGTTTCTTCCTACTATTCTCATTAACCATTTTGTTGATGATAATGAATAACAATGAATCTCATCACCTACTAATAGGTGTTGAGCGTTTAATTTAACCATAGTGTTTGCTGTACCGTGAACACCAGCTACTGTTGTAGCTGTCTCAATCAACGCTGTGTTGTTTGCAGTTGGTTCATATACTTGATATTGGATTGTGTCTGTTGATTCTTCAACGGTTGTAAATCCTACAAGTTTATTGATTGTTGCTGCATTTTGTGGTAAAATACAAATGTATTCACCTGCTTGAGTTGGTGATGGTAATGCAAATGTGATTGCATTTGCGTTATCAGTTGCTCCTGGTAAACCAGTTGCTGTTCCCCAGAAATAAGTGTGTCCACTTACTAATTCGTAGATTGATGTATCGTTATCGATATCTACCAATAGTTTTCCTGGTTGCTTCATTGAAGCATCTACTGCAAATGTATTCGCATCTAACTGAGTGTGAATAGAGTCTGCTAAATTATCAAAATAATTTGCGTTACTTCTTCTCAAGTTACTTTTAATCGATGCTCTTGAATATGCCATTTTTTTTCTCCATGCAATTTGGGGATTTCCTGCTTCCCAAATCTATTAATTGTTAGATTACAATACCCACAACATCCGTTGCCTGGGCTGGAAATAATCTCTCGTATATAAATATGGATTATAATAAAAAAAACCCCACCGAAGTGGGGCTTTTTCTAACTTATCTGTTATCAATTTCTAATAATTAAAAATTATTATACTTTATCTACATCAGCTACTACGACTTTACCATAGAATTCTGGACGAACCATCTTCTTAGCGTATCTTGTCATCACACCTTTTCTTGGAGTGAAGTTTTTAGGGTCGTAGACAAGCGGTGTCATAATTAACGGAACATATGGTGCATAAACCGCTCCTGTTTCAAGGAAGTTCTGTCCTCTAAATCCTACAAGGATTTGATTCTCTAACATATAAGGGTTTTTGTACACGGTGTATCTGTTATTTAAAGCACCAACTTTTTGAACGCCCATAGCGAACTGGTTAGTTGTTGCTTCACCTACTGTATCTGCTGCATATCCAGGAATACTTTCAATGATAGTTGCTGTCTCTGGTGAAACCACCATAAAGTTAGCACCACCTCTTAGAGTTTTCTGGTGAATTGCGTTTGATACTGCTTGTATTTTGTTACCAAGTGTTTGGAACCACTCACCTTTAGTGTAAGCGTTTGAAGCACCTGATGATTCTACAAATGTTGAACTTGCTGAGTCAAACTCGTGTCCAACTTTTGCTGACCATTTTTCTGATTTAGCTGATGCGTTTGCAAATAACATATCAAGTATTTCTAAGTCAATTTCCATTGAAATATACTCACTTAATAGTGATGTTAATTCTGCTTCTGCGTCAACTGAATGATATGCATTTAAGTCTTGTGCAAGTTCTGGAGTCCAGACTGCTTTTAACTTACGAGTTTTCGCGATTATCGGAATACTCTTTAACGCAATATCTAATTCAGGAATATCAATATCTGCTTCTGGGTTAGCATCAATGTTAGCTGCTGTTGCCTCGAAGTCAGTTCTTGAATAGTCAGTTACTGCTTGTGCGTGATATTTAACTGAAGCACTCAATGGCACTCCTGCTAAGCTCTTTCTTACGATAAATGAAACGGTATCTGCTGATGCGTCGTATTTAGTGTAAGCTGGAAAGAACTCATCAAAACCAGAACCTGAGATAGAGTAAGCTCTTACTCCGTCTTTGTCTGGGTTTGTGTAGGATGCGATTGCAGTTGTGATTTTTACTAAACCATCATCTGCGTCAAATCCTGTTGCTACTGATGAAGATAGGTCTGGTTCAAAATCAACATCTTGGAAAGAAACTGATGCTGTTGTGAAAGCTGTCGCACCTGTTGATGTGTCAACTTTAATTTCAGCTGTTTCTTTGTCGTTGATTGAGTAACCGAATTTTCCTGCTCCATATAGACCGCCTGATGCGTCAACGTTTGAACCTGATGTATTTCCGTATACATCTGAGTTTTCTACGTGGTTACCAGTTTGGGCTGTTCCGTATTTGAAGTCAAGGTAGAAGATAAGACCTGAAGGTAAGTTCATTGGTTGAACTGACACAAAGTCTTGAGCTGCTAACTCACCAAAAATTCTACGAACTAATGGTAAAGCTACACCGCTCCACTCTTCTGCGTTTTGACCACCTGTTACGGAAGCCTCTTGGATTAACTGACCTGCTTGGTTTTCAAGCAAGACTGCCATTCCGTGTCTTTTAGTTTCGTCTTCAAGACCTTCTAATAGACCTGTTGGTTCCCATTTTGACACTAACTGACGAGTTTGTTCAAGCAATTGACGTTGTGGATTATATCCGTCCATCAATTTTTCGATTGAATTTAATTTACTCATTTTTTAGTCTCCTAAAGTATGTTTGCTAATTTTTTGAATCTTGCTTTTAGCTCTTGTCCTTCTGACAATACTGCTTTAGGTTTGGTTGAACGAACCGGTTTTGATGCTGAACCTTTTTTAACTGATTCACTAAGTCTGTTACCTGGTTTCTTAAATGATTCTGCTAATGTAGCATAAACCAATTTAACTTCACGTAAGTTTTTAGTTCTGTCAAAAGTTTCAACAACTTTTAATTTCTGGTTGTTGTTCAATCCAAATGCTCTAAACAATTTGTTAGAAAACAATAGTTTTGCATTCAAAAGATTAACTTCGTTTAATTTACTTCTCATAAAGTGTATTACTTTACGATGCTCTTTTATTTCTGATTTGAGTTTTTCATTCTCTTCCGCGTCTTCTTCTTCTTTATCTTCTTCTGTAAGCGCTCTTAGAACTTCATCTAAGTCAAGGTCATTCTCTTCAGCGTCTTCATTCTCTTTAACGATTTCGTGGTCGCCAAGTTCTGAGCCTGCTTTCTTGTCTGAACCTTCTGATTCTGGTCCTTGTCCTACTTTTGAAGTGTCACCTGCTGCTGCGTTGACCTTATTGTCAGATTTTCCGATTTCAGATGATACATCATTTTCGTCCATTTTCTCGTCTTCTTCTTTATCTTCAGACTCGTCCATTTCTTCTTCATCTTTATCTTCCATTTCGTCCATTTGGTCTTCGTCG
>VTLG01009868.1_pt1 | contig 17291 bp, 30 predicted proteins | sample 4694571 | NCBI WGS metagenome assembly VTLG01 (sample SAMN12604809, study PRJNA352737) | marine metagenome | biome: ENVO:00000447; feature: ENVO:00000209|ENVO:00000569|ENVO:01000036; material: ENVO:00002151; isolation source: viral sequences binned using virsorter ...
TGCTACACTGAATGCTTAGTTTTGATACAGACCTTAGTAACAGTCTCAAAAATGCAAATACAACAGCATTTTGGGTAATCAAATTATATTATAATGATGAATCTAATTTTATAGGTTTATCAGATATTGACAGACCAGATGGTAGTGATATGTATTTTGGTCTTATATCAAGTTGGGGCAACCTATCACAATCATGTAACTTTTTTGACTTCACAACATCTACTGCTAATATGTCAATAAGAATTATAAATACAGAAAGATCAATACAAGGTGGTAGGTTTTCAGACCTTTTTGCTACTAATAATTTTGGTAATAGAAAATGGGAGTTGTTTTTAAACACAAACCAAACAAGTACATTTGATACTTCAACAAGAATGATTGGCACAGGAGTAATTTCTGGAGATATAAAATATGATTATGATTCTTTGACATTGACACTATTAGATATAAGTGCAAAAAAACACAAGATTGTACCAGTGTCAACAGTTGATTCTTCTACTTATCCAAATGCACCTGAAAAGAATTTAAATAAACCAATACCAATGTCTTATGGTGATTTTTATGAAAAAACAGATATTGGAACTATACCTACAACTCACTTTGATCAATTTAAACAATTTTATAAAAGTGCTTTTCCAGCAATAATTACTGATAAGTTTGATGTCGGTGAAGGTGCAGTTGAAGCACATATAGACATTCAATCAATGCACACTTTAGATAATGAAAATGTATATTATTATAAAGATGGCAAGTATGCTACCCTTACAGGAACAACACCAGATACATCAAACAACCCTAAAATTGAATTTACTGGTAGCAGATGTAAAGTATTTTACAGTTTAAGTACATCTGGGTTGACATCAAGTTTTAGTTCTTCAAATTTAAATAATGCAGTTGCAAACCTAGCAAACGCTTCAAATGGAAAATTTAATGATTCAGCAGTTGCAAGAATAACTGTGGGTGGTGGTGTTACTGGTACTGTTAATTATGCTATTGAACCAGTATCTAAATTAGGTGAATTTGTAAGTGCAAAAGCATTAGCTAAGTTTGGAACAGTAAGTGGTGATTTTAGCGGTATAAGTACAGTTAAGATTGCTAATCAAAACTTTAGTGATCCTGATACAAATGAGGAACTAGAGGCTACTTTTAGTTTTAGTTCTGATCAACAAGCATCTTGGGATGTAATAGGCAATGTTGCAGTTACAGTATTTTCAAATACTGGAACAAAGTTTGTTGAAATTAAAGAAATAGGTGCAGTAATTGAATTTGATATTGATAGTATTGAAACTCATACTTATAGAGAATTGTTTGAAGAAACAGTAAGATCTTTTTCTGTAGAAAATAAATTTGGCGAAGATGTAGAATATCCAAATGAAACAGTAATTAGAACAAGGACAAAAACAGTAAACACCCCAGCAGAAATTGAATATGTTTATGCTTCTGGGAAAGGTAGAAAGTATGGTTCTTGGATAGATGCAGATTCAAGAAATAATGGGTTTGATGAAAATAATTTACTTGAAAACCCAATTTATATTATTGAAGATATATTAAGAACTGAACTTTCATTATCATCATCAGATATAGATTTTGCAAAATTTGACATTGCTGGAAACACTACTAATGGACATATTGCAGAACCATTTGATGATTCAGTTACAGATATAAAATTTGCATTTAGCCAACCAAAGTTTATTAATTCAAGAGATTTAATAGATAGAATATGTAAACAGGCATTTAGCTACTTTTATTTTGGAGGTGATGGTAAGGCAAGAATTAGAACACTTATGCGACCAGCAGATTCATTTTCAAGAGATGTAAGTATTAATTTTGATGACATTGATTTAAAATCAATATATAAAACCAAAATGAATACAGTAAGAAATGATATTACAATAAATTATAATTATGATTATGGAACTGATCAAAATTTAAGTTCTGTTAATAAATCTGATTCAACCTCTAAAGGCACAACAGTAGATGGTAATAATCAAACTCTTAAATATAGTGTAGATGCTGAAAACATTGTTGATGATACAACTGCAACAAAAATGGCAAATGGATATAAGGCAATACATAAAGATAGAAGAATAAAAATTGATTTTAATATATTAACCCCAAAACATAATGATCTAGAAATTACTGATCATTTCACTTTTACTAATTTTGATGAAAGTATTAAATTATATGGAACAGCTTATAGTGATGATATATTTATGATTACATCTATATCAAAGAACCCTGAAGGTTGTTCCATAAAAGCTATAAAGGTAGATGAATAATGGCTAACATGGATATAAAAACACCTAAATTTTTTACAGATCACATAAACTTTTTAATGGCAACTGGAACTGCACAAAATGGTAACTTTGATGTGATTAGTGGATCTGATTTAATAACTGTTTTAAATGCTGGTAGTGAAGCAGAACTATTTGATATGCGACCTATGAATCAAGTTCATTTTGAAACTTCTGCAAGTGCTACAGTGAGGGCTGATCATGTATTAGTTAATTTAGATTTAGGTACTAATTTATTTAATTGTGATTTTATTGCATTATTAAATCATAATATGTTTAGCTCAAAGGCAAAGGTAAGAGTTGCACATAGCGGAACAGAAAGTAATGTACAATCTGCTGATATGGGATCAGCAACAGCTATAGCTGGAGTATCTGAAGTTGTAAATGCTGATAGCATTGGAAGTAATGTTGTAAAACCAGCAACAGATGGATCAACTATATTTACATTTAATTCAAGTACAGACCAATATTGGGGTATACAATTTGAAGGTTCTGATGGTGAGGCAAGTGTTGTTGCTGGTAATGGCACATTTGACTCTTCGCTAGATTTAAAGATTGGGTGCATATTAATTGGTGAATCATATACCATGCCTCATGCACCAGATATTAGATTAACCAGAACAATAGTATATGATGGGGTCACAATACAAACCTCCAGGGGTGGTCAAAAGTTTGGAAATGCCTCACATTTAGGTAGAAGGTTTGCTAATGCAAGAAGTAAATCACCATTTGCAACTTCAACAAATGCCTTTGGTGTTTATGGTGGTAGAATAAATTATGATATGTCTTTTAGTTTTATTCAAAGCAGTGACCTGATGCCTACAGCTTATGATGCAGAGGTCACTGGAAGTGATACTGTTGTTAGTGATGTTTGGAATAGAACAAAAGGAAATTTGATACCTTTTGTATTTTGTAGTGACTCAGCAGATGTTGGTGATGATGCAGAGCAATCTTATCTATTTGCAAGATTCAAAGATAATAAATTAAATATGTCTCAAGTATCAGATAAGTTGTTCAGTATAAAATTTAATATAGAAGAGGAGTTTTAATATATTTATATAATCGTTAATTTTTATCCCAATAGGCAAGGATGTGCAGGGCGATTACTCCATTTCGTCCTTATTCACAATATACTACCATCCTTGCCTATCCTTACCCCAATATAACCCTTTAAAAATATAGTTGTACTATTTGGAAACTGTTATTAAGTTACATCGTGAATAAAATAAATAATATGGAGTTATCAATGAAGAAACTATTTGGGCAATTTTCTAAAACATTAAATACAGTAGAGGTAGGTGAAGTTGTTGACATGGGTACTACCTACTCCAACTTGGGAGTTTGTACTGATATTTCTCATAATGAAGATGGGATAAGAAATTTTGTAATTTTCCACAATTATAAAAAAGATGGAAGTGCTGGTAAACTTACTAAGTGTTATGTAAAACCTGAATCATCCATTAAACTTAGTTTAACTACATTATGGGATGACTGTCATCCTGATGTAGAATGGAGAAGGAGGTAAGTAATATGAAATTCAAAAAAACCTATGACATAAAATTAGGTAATTCTCAAGATATGATAGATGAATACATAATGTTATCACACATTGAAAAAGCTAATGCAAAAACGCTTTTTTCTATGATAGTTTGTAAACAATATGGTTCACTAAAAAAAATAATGGGAGGGGGTAAGTAATGGAGAAAAGAGTGCCACATGATTATATGTACCATGCTGAAATAATGTATGAGGGTGAGGTTGCTATGAGGTTTACTTGTGCAGTTGGAAATACAATGGATGAACTAATTAAAGATATAGATAAAGAGTTTAAGGAAGTACAGTATAGGATGCCTGAAATAATTGAAGCTTTAGTGTTTCCAAATGGAATAAATAAAAACATAACCAATCTAGTAAATAGATTATACTATCAAAGAGGAGATAAATAATGCCAGTACCATTTTTGCAAAAACATTCTGAGCAACAATATTTGTATCTTGAAACTTTTGCCTTAAATTTGTTTACTGCTGTTCAATCACTTATGACTATAACTGAAGGCGAAGATTTAGATAGCGACAATCAAAAAATAAATCATTTTGGGGCATTATGTATTAGAATTAATCAAATAGTAGAAGAGTACGCTCCTCAAGTCCAGAAGGTTCGTGGTGTCATGTTCAAAGGGGATTCCGCAACTACAAACTCGCCTTTGCCCGAACCTTCTGGCAACATTCAGATTACTTGTAATAAAGATGAATATGATTTAATTATTGAAGCTCTTGATCATATGGGAAATAGTTTTCCTGATTTAAAAGTTTCGGATAAATTTCATAAATTAAGTAATGAATTAAAAAATTTAAAATATATAAAAAATGATTGAGATAGCAATACATTATGTATACCATTTTGTTGGATTATGCGGAGAACAACACCCAAGTTTAATTTACGGAGGTTCATTAAGTGCCTTTTATATAATAATTAAAAGCTATAAATACAGGAGTAAAAAATGAGTCAAAAAAAACATATACTAAGATATCTTGAGTGCGGATATAGCATTTCAGGCATAAGTGCATTAGATAAATTTGGTTGCTATAGATTATCATCAGTTATTTTTAATCTTAGAAGTCAAGGTGTAAATATTAAAACTAGGATGGTCAAAAATAAAAATGGTCAAAAGTCATACGCTGAATATTATATTGAGAATCCGTCTGGTAACAAAGATCAATTTTCTTTGGAATTGCAATGAGATATTATTGGGAAGTTTTATTTAGCACAGAGTATTTTCCATATTGGGAGTTTACTATGCTAATGATGTTGGCATTAAACATAAGTATTCTATGGAGGTTGAATAGGGTAGAAAAAAAGATTGATGATTATGATAAAATATTATCATTTCATTTAGAACTTTTAACAGACATTAATAAAACCATGAGGGATAAATGATTTTAATAGATATATCAGAATACTTACTTAATACAATTTTGTTTTTGTTTGTTGTTCATTACATAATTTTTTTAATTAACAAATGGAAAAGGAGTAAATAATGTTAAATTTTATCGAAAAGGTCATTTTGTTTCTTGATGAATCATTACCTTTAATTTTAGCACCGGTCGTAATCGTGCTTTTAATTAGAATATTTTATCAAATAATTACATATTAAGGAGAATATATGTCTGAAAATAAACCAAGTAAAAAACTAGAAGTTGGAGAGTCATTCACTGGTATTTTGATGTTTGATAAACCATTGACCGGAGATGGGCCTTATGGTCCTTATAATATGTACACATTTAACATAGATGGTACTGAGTTTGTGCATTATGCAAGTGAAAATGCTCATAACACCTTAACGCAATACAAAAAAGGAGATCTTGTAAAAATAAGTCATATTAGAAAAAAAGATGGTAATAGTGTTTATGTTGTTGATTTAGTTGGATCTGTTGGTGACGATATGCAAAATAAAACTTCTGTATATAAAAACACAGATACAGACCTTGCAATAAAGTGGGGTATGGCTTTCAACAATGCTACAAGATTAGTTTCATCTTTGCCTTTGCATAATGATGAAGGTGACTTAAAAAGTAGAGTAAAGGTAATTAAAAGTATTATGCCTGAAATGTTTTCTATTGCTTGCAGTATGCCAGCTCAAAAACAAGTAAATGAAGATGATTTACCATTTTAATGACAAAGGCTCAGAAAACTAAATTGCATAAGCTAGTTAGAGAATATGTTATTCTTAGAGATAAAGTTTGTTTAAGGTGCGGTAAAGATAAAAACCTTCATGCTTCTCATATTTATCCTAGAGGCAAATATCCAAAAATGCAATTTAATACTGATAATGTAAAAGCATTATGTTTAGGTTGTCACTTATATTGGTGGCATAAACATCCTATACAGGCAAAAGAATGGGCGGATAATACTTTAGGTAAGCGTAGGTTAAGTAAATTAAAAAAACTCGCAAATACCGTAAATAAAACGCCTTGGGATTATGAAACAATAAAAGATGAATTAAATAATAAAATAGGAGAATTTTATGGCTAAAAGATTTATTGATACTAAATTATGGGATAAAGCATGGTTTAGAAGGTTGTCGCCTAAATACAAAAGTTTTTGGTTTTACTTGTTAGGCAAATGTGATCATGCAGGTATCTGGGATGCTGATTGGGAAGCGGCTGAATTTATGATTGGTGAAAAAATCATCTATGATGAATTACCTGCTGAAATTAAAAGTAAATTGACAAAAATAAAAGACGATAAACAATTTTACATACCTTCATTTGTTGAATTTCAATATGGCGAACTTAAACCTCATAGTAAACCGCATTTAAGTGTAATAAAGAGGCTTGATGATAAAAATTTATTAAACGGTAACTTAAGTGTTAATGATACTCTTAAAGATAAATATAAAGATAAATATAAAGATAAAGATAAAAAAAAAGATAAAGATGAACGAGAAAAGGACTTTATGAATAAGTGTAAATCATTACAAGAAAAAAATAATATTGATGATGTTATGCTTTTAAATTTTGTTGAATACTGGACAGAATCAAATTTAAACGGTAAACTTATGAAGTTTGAGATGCAAAAAACATTTGATATTAATAGAAGAATGGCAAGATGGAAAAAAAATGACTTTGGTACAGTCACTAAATTAAAAGAAAGTTTTGTCTCTAAATTTGAAAAAGCGCCAACTGGTTTGTTTAAAGCGTGGTGCAGTAAGTGCGGTAAGCGTGAATTTCCTAATAATGAATGGCAACTTAAACAAGGATCAAGTTGCTGTGCTGTTGATTATGTTCCAACAAATATAAATGCCTGATAAAGAAATTCATATCATTGAATGGATTTTAAAAAAAACTGAAGATAAACAGCAAAGAGATAAAATTAATGCACGAAAAAGAGCAAGAAGATTTGAGAATAAAAAATGGAGTGTTGATAATAATATTTTCTTTTGTGAATCGTGTAAAACTTGTTGGTCAAATGTTACTAAATATATTGATGGGAGTAAATGGAAAAAATATCCAAAAGGGTTTATCCCATCTATAGGTAAAAAAAGAAAGGAGTGTCCTCATTGTGAATAATAAATATTTTAGTACAAAAAAACTTATTTTAGGCAGTTGTGCTTTTAGACAACCATTCGCAGACAGTCACTGCAAATTCATACACGGTTATTTATTATATGTAAAATTCTGGTTTGAATGTAATGAGCTTGATAAGAATAACTGGGTTGTTGATTTTGGTAGTTTTAAAAAATTAAAAGATTCTCTTGAAAATAAATTTGATCATAAAACTTGTATTAGTGCAGATGATCCTGAATTGAACACATTTAGAGAATTAGACAAAAACAATTTAATAAGGTTAGAAATATTTGAGAACGGTGTTGGAATTGAAAAGTTTGCAGAATATTGCTACGATGTTGCAAATAAATATATTAGAAATATAACTAATGAAAGGTGTTGGGTTGTAAAATGTGAATTATGGGAACATAAAAACAACTCAGCAATAGTTTCAAGATAATGTTAAAAATAAGCGAAATATTTTATTCTTTGCAAGGCGAAGGTCATAGAACAGGAGAAGCATCATTATTTGTAAGATTGCAAGGTTGTAGTGTCAAGCATGCTTGTTTTAAAAGCGGAGTGATTTGTGATACAGAATTTGAAAGCGGTCAAGAATTCAGTATTGATTATATATTAGATTATGCAAAAAAAGTTGGAACAAAATGGATTACATGGACAGGCGGAGAGCCAACTGATCAACTTACTGACGAGATATGTTTATATGTAAAGAAAAAAGGATATAAGCAATCTATTGAATGTAGCGGTATAAAGCAACCGTCTATTTATATTGATTGGATTGCATTGTCTCCAAAAATTGCAGAGCATATCATAATTAAAAAATGGGAACAAGGAGAAGATGGTTTTCATTGTGATGAACTAAGATGGGTTCGACATAAAGGTCAATCTATACCAAAAACTAAAATAAAAGCAAGAACATATTACTTGTCTCCTCATTCCGATGGTGCTAATATAAATACCGAAAATCTTAAACATTGTATTGATTTGTGTTTAAAAAATCCTGAGTGGAAACTCTCAACTCAAGATCATAAAATATGGAGCGTTCTATGAATGACTTAGAAAAAAATATAAAAAAAATGCTTTCATTAATTAAACAAGATCCTGAGAGAGAAGGACTTAAAGACACTCCAAAGAGAGTGGCGAAGGCATGGATTGAACTTACAAATCAAGAAGATTTTAATTTAACAACATTTTCTTCTGAAGGATATGATGAAATGATTATAAGCAGAAATATTAAATATTATACATTTTGCGAGCATCATTTATTGCCTTTTTTTGGAAAAGCTCATATAGGATATATTCCTGATAAGAAAATTGTAGGATTAAGTAAACTTGCAAGAACTGTTGAATATTACTCTAAAACATTGAACACTCAAGAGTACCTTACAGATAATATTGCTAATAAAATTGAAAAAGCATTAAAACCAAAAGGTATCGGAGTTGTTGTCGAAGGAAGGCATATGTGTCAAGAAATGAGAGGTATAAAAAAAGAAGGCAATATGATAACGAGTTGCTTAAAAGGCATTTTTAGAGATGATTTAAATGTAAAAAAAGAATTTTTGTCATTAGTTAAAGGAGAATAAAATGAAAAGAGCTGTTTTATCGTTTAGTGGAGGTATGGATAGTACAGGTGTACTATTGAAATTGCTCAGTAAAAATGTGAAAGTAAAAGCAATAAGTTTTGATTATGGTCAAAAACATTTAATTGAAATAAAAAAAGCAAGTGAATTAATATCTTATTTAAAAGAAAAAAATTACTTAGTTGATCATTCAATTATTAAACTTGACGGATTAAGTAAGTTATTAAGCAGTAATTTAGTACAAGGCGGATCAGAAGTTCCTGAAGGTCATTACGAAGATGATAATATGAAAATGACTGTAGTACCTAATAGAAATAAAATCATGAACAGTATTATCCAAAGCATTGCCTTATCTTGGGCAAATTTGCATGATAAAGAAGTTTTTATTGCTATGGGCATACATTCTGGTGATCATCAAATTTACCCTGATTGTCGTAAAGAATTTAGAGATGCAGATTATCACGCTTTCAAAATAGGAAATTGGAATAGTCATAATGTAAAACCATATACGCCTTTTTTAAATTTAGACAAATTTCACATTTTAAGTCAGTCGTTTCGTATCTGCGAAGTATTAAATATTGATTTTGATGAAGTTTTTAAAAGAACTAATACAAGTTACAAACCAATAAATGAATATTCTGACTATAAGTCGGCAAGTAGTATTGAAAGAATAGAGGCATTTATTAAATTAGGTCATCCCGATCCTATACAATACGCTGATGAAACTGGATTGGTTGATTGGCAAACTGCAAAAAACCACGCTTTAAGCGTCTTACAAGAAGGACAAAACAATGAGTGATACTAAAACATTAACACATTTAGGTAACCAAGGAACTAGTTATGAATATGATAAACCAAACTATGAATTGTTAGAAACTTTTGAAAATCAACATAGGGATATGTCATATACAGTATATATTAACTCACCAGAGTTTACTTCTTTATGTCCTAAAACTGGGCAACCTGATTTTGCTACAATAGAAGTATGGTATACGCCAGACAAGTTATGTGTAGAAAGTAAATCATGGAAATTGTATTTAGGAAGTTTTAGGCAACATGGTGAATTTCATGAAGATTGTACAAATAGAATTACTAAGGATTTGATAAAATTACTAAACCCTCATTACATAAAAGTAAAAGGTGATTTTAAACCAAGAGGCGGAATTGCATTTGTTCCTACTGTTGAATGGAAAAAGTAAAATATTACTTTTCAGATTCTAGTTTTAATGCTGATGATGAATTATTTTATTGCAAATATGCTTTTAACAGATTAATAAGTTATCATTATAAAACATCTTTATACAAATATATAGATATCTACAGAAAGTTACATGGTGAATATTTAGATTTAAATAACTATAATTTATTAATTGATAGCGGGGCGTATAGTATTTGGAATAGCGGTAAACCATCAATCAATGTTGAGGATTATAAAATATTTTGTCTTGAGTTATTAATTCATATTTCAGATATGCCTTTTAATAATATCGAATTTATAAATCTTGATAGTATTCCGGGAGAAAGAAATAGGCCCGTAACTGAATATGATGTAAAAATTGCACAAGAACGAAGTTATGAAAATTATTTATTACTTAAAAATTATGTTCCAAACTTGTTGCCTGTGTTTCATCAAGGTGATAGTTTTGAATATTTGCACGAAATAGAAAAATATACTCTAAGGTATTGTGTAAGTCCTGCAAATGATAAATCTGTAAGTCAAAGGTTACTATGGATACAAGATGTATTTAAACTGGCAAATCCAAATTTTAAACCGCATGGATTAGGATTTAGCAACGCTACAATAGCAAAAGCAAATCCATGGCATTCTTTTGATGCAAGTACCCACGCTTTAAGAGCTGGGTTTGGAGTCATTATGTATAAAATAGACGATAAACTATTAGATATTGTAGTAAGTGATGTAAGAACTCCTGAAACAACCGGAACTCATTTTAAAAACTTTACTAAGTTAGAGCAACAAAAAATTTTAAATGACTTACAACAAATAGATGATAGATTTACTTATGATAACATTGTAAAAGAAGGTAAAATTAGAAAAATGATTAATGTTTATAATGTTAGCAGATATTATGAATCATTTTCTAAACCAACCAATGTAATTCAAGAAACATTGTTTTAACTCTTATTATACTGTTAAATAACGGTTGCATCTTAACTTATATCTTGTTAAGTTGTAAAGTGAATATTAATAGAATAGGAGTAAACATGAACCTAGTACAATGCAGTACACCTTCTTGTTATATACAAGAAAGAGCTGTTGTTGGTGTTGAAATTATTTGCCATGTTTGTGTAAATAAAGTTGACTTGCAAATACAAAAGCAACACCAAGATCAGATTAATCAAATAAAAACCAAGCCAACCAACACGCCTGTTTATAAGCGTAAAAGATGGACAAAAACAGAGGATGCTATTATTTACGATTTTGTCCAAACTCATAACATAGCAGAGCTTATGAAAATGTTGCCAGGTAGAACAGGATACGCTGTTGAGAATAGAATATTTAAATTAAAAGTTGATCATGTTGCTAAGCAAAAGTACGTTGATCAAATAAACTAAAAAGGAGAAGAACATGACCTTAGAAAATGCAAATAAACTAAAAGACAAAATGCAAAAGTTGCTTAATCATGCTACTAGTGCTGAAAAGATAGGTAACCAAGCAGAAGCAGAAGCGTTTATGAAAAAGCTAAATGCACTTTGTTTAAAACATAAAATAAGCATGGCAAACGTACAAGCACACGATCCAGACAACAGCGATGAAAGTATAACCAAAGAAGAAGTTGACAGAACAGAACACGGGTTACCTGTACAATGGAAAGCACAGCAATGGATATGGAACTTAGCAAACGCTATTGCAAGTGCTAACAACTGCAGTTATCTTGTTGCTAATGGTTCAAACAGAATATGGTTTGTTGGAAGAGATCAAGACAGAAGGTTTGCTATACATATGTTTAGTTATTGCTACAAAACACTGTTGATAGATTGCAAAAAAGAATATGATAAGACATACAATCATTTCTATGCTATGGGACTTCAATCACAAGTAAAAGGTTTTCCGCAGTCATTTAAGAAAGGATTTGTTGCGGCGATAACTAAAAGGTTGAATGAAGCCAAAGAAGAAGTTAGGAAAACAACTGACGCTGAAACATTTGCATTGATTACTACAGGTCAAATGGTTGCAGTTCGTGAATACATGAACACAATGTATACTAGGTCTGCTAGTTCGTTAGGTGGGTCAAGTTCTCACAATGTACATGGATATAATAGCGGAATGAAAGCAGGTAGTAAAGTTTCACTTGCGGTAGGTTCAGTTTCAAATGGAGGTACAAAGCAACTTACATCATAATAGATAACTTGTAATCATACATAAAGAGCCTCAGTTAATTCTGGGGCTTTTGTGTATTTTATAAAAGACGTTTTTTATTTTAAATTATAATAATCAAATTATAGGAGTTCATTATGCCAGGGCATTACGGCAAGAAGAAAAAAAAGAAAAAAGCAGTCAAAGGTAAAAAGAAAAAAATGAAATTTGGCAAAAGAAAATAAAGGCATCACGCTTACTACTGAATTAGTAGGAATAAAGAATCTTAAAACAACTGGTAATTATCGTTTAGAATTTGATGTCTACGAAATTGATACAGCAAAAGTCAAAGAGTTAATTGATAAACTTAATAAAGCTTTTGTTATGGCATTAGTAGAATATGATTGAAGAACAAACACAGAACAAACATAAGCAACACAAACAAACCGGAGGCTTTGCTAAGGGAAACACCTTAGGCAACAGGTGGAAAAAAGGCGAGTCAGGTAATCCTAATGGTAGGAAAAATGCTTATACTGATCTGATCAAAGAATTTAGTTTTACTAAAACAGGTGAAAAAGAACGAAGAGAAATAGTTATATCTAAATTATTTCAATTAGCAGAAAGAGGTGATTTAAACGCTATTAAATTTATAGTTGAGCGGCTTGAAGGCAAAGCACTTGAAAGACAAGAGCGTGTTAATAAATCAGAACCAATACAAGTAATGGTAATAGAAGATGGCTAGAATATCTGCTAAAGTATCAAAAAGATTAGGAACATTAGCAAAGAAAAATAAAATAAAAAAATCATCTTTAATGAAAGTGTATAGAAGAGGATTAGGTGCCGCAGTAGGATCAGGAACAAGGCGAGGGATGAACCCAAGTAGTTGGGCATCTGCAAGAGTCAATTCATTTATTAAAATAGTTAAAGGTAGAAAAAGAATCAAGCATGATCCTGTTCTTGCTAAAATGGAAAGAAAGAGAAGGCGTAAAAGATGAAAGTCAAAGGCGTATCTGTCAATGGATTAAATAAAAGACAAGTATCTGCTATGAGAAAGCACGCCAAACATCACACTAGAAAACATCTTAGGGCAATGGTAACAGCAATGAGAAAAGGTAGCACATTTACTCAATCACATAGAGTGGCAATGAAAAAGGTTGGTGTATAATGCCAAGAAAGAAAAAAAAGATGAATAGAAAAGTTGCTAAGGTAAAAGGATTTAAAAGCGTTCCCAAGAAATATGTTTCTGGATTAAAAGGATCAAAAAGAACTGCAAGAGCAAAAGATATTGCTAAAATGCAAAGATTATATAAAGCAGGTAAAAAAGTTCCTAAGTCATTATTTAAAAGAGTATTTAGTTGATTAACTGGACATTAGACAAAACAAGAAAAAGTATTCTACAAGACAATTCACGGTTTAAAGTGTTAGTTTGCGGTAGACGATGGGGCAAAACTGTATTAAGCTTGATGTACTTAATGAAAGATGCCTTTAAATCTAATGAAAGAAGATGGTTTATTACACCTACATACAGACAAGGTAAAATGATTGTATTCCCAATACTAAGGCAAATGTTTTCTAATTTTGAGAATGCTAAATTAAATGAGTCAGAGATGAGCGTTATATTTAACAACGGAGCAGAGTTATCTGTAAAAGGTGCAGATAATGAAAATAATTTAAGAGGTGTTGAATTAACAAGAGCGGTGATGGATGAAATGGCATATATTAAACCTCATGTATGGGAAGAAATTATTATGCCTATGTTAGCCACAACACAAGGCAAATGCCTTTTTATTGGTACCCCTAATGGATATGATGCTATGTATGATTTATATATGAAAGGACAATCTGAACCAGAATGGAAGTCATGGCAGTTTACAACTTTGCAAGGCGGATTTGTGCCAAAAGAAGAGGTAGAACTTGCAAAAAGAACAATGGATTCTGTTGTCTTTAAACAAGAATTTGAAGGTTCATTTGAAACAACTGGTAATAGGGCGGCGTGGAATTTTGACAGACAAACACATTGCAAAAAAGCAAAAGAATTATCTGGTAAGTTATGGTGGGGTTGTGATTTTAATGTTGATTATAATACTGCTGTGTTATGTACAGAGTACACTGATGGCACATTACACTTTTACGATGAAGTTAGATTAAAGAACAGTAATACAGAAGAGTTGGCATTAGCTATGAAAAAGATTGCTCCTAATACAGAAGTATATCCAGACCCAGCTGGTAAAGCAAGAAGTACAACATCAAGACGAAGTGATCACCAAATACTAAGAGACCATGGTTTTTTAATTAGGGCAAAAAAGTCGCATCCTAGTCATATAGACAGGTTAAACTCGTTAAATAGAAAGTTAAAAGATGCTGAGGGTAACATTGGTATGACTGTAGATCCTAAATGTATTTATTTAATAAAAGATTTAGAACAATGCCAAAGGGATAAAAGAGGAGGTCTGGCAAAAGATAACATGGAATTAACTCATGCTTTGGATGCTTGTAGTTATGGAATTGAATATAAGTTTCCAATAAGAAGGATGATTGGTTCATCAATGAAATGGTAAGAGGCAAATATGTACAATTTTGGTAAATCAGTAAATAGAGTTGTTATCCCAGAGCTTTCAGAAATGACAGTTTTGCAAAGTATAAAGAACGCAGGTCATAATAGAGTTGAACAAGAGAATTATAATATGATGGAATCACTTGACTTTTATTATAATGAAAATTTAGACAGTCACTTAGATCCTTGGTTTGCCAGTGAATCACTTAGTCAAGTGCCTCCGTTTATAAGTTCATGTGTTCCTAGATTTGCTAAGGCAAGAATGATGCTGTATAAACAACCCCCGTTAAGATTAATTAATGGTGAGCAAAATGACTTATATAATGAAGTTACATTTAAGTTAAATACTAAAACTCGAGAATACGCTGAGTTAAGTTGGTTGCTTGGCTGTTGTTATATGAGAACAAGGTATAATGAAAAAAAATTAAGATTAGAATATGAAATTTTACCAAAAGTGCATGAGTTTTATGTATATGGAGAAGATGAACCATTTGGGTATAGTTATGAAATAGAATCTATAGATGATTCAAATAAAAGGTATGTATTTTGGTCAGAGACAAGAGACGGAATGCAGGGTATGCACTTTGAGTTTGACCAAAAAGGCAAAAGATACGCTGTGGGTTCAAATGTTGAAATGTTAAATCCTTATGATATTTTACCAATAAGTAAAGTAAAATTTTCTAAGAATAGTTACGATGTTACTAGAACCGCCTTGCATATAGCAATAGCAATGACTGAGATAGCATTAAGTGTACGATTTAGATTAGGACAAGCAGTATTTACAGGCATTGAAGATGGGCAAAGTAAACTGACTGCCGGGATTGATAATGCTTACATATTACCAGAAGGCGCCTCATTTAATTATGTATCGCCAGGAGGTAGTTTAGTTGAAATGATTGAAGCAACAAAATCAATGGCAAATCAAGTTGCAGAAAACAACCAGCTTCGAATTAGATGGGGTGATTCTGTGGGCAATGCACCATCTGGAGAAGCACTTAAAATATTAGAAATTGAAAACCTTGAGGCGAGAGAAAGTGACATTGCAATCTTCAGAGACTGGGAACATGATAGATACAAAATTGATAAAAGAATATTAGAAGTGCATAATGCAATGAGTTTGCCTGATGAATACACGGTTGATTTTGCTGAGACAAGTTACCCAATGAGTACAGATCAAGAATTAAAATTACTTGATTGGAAATTAGCTAATGGAGTCATGACTCAAAAAGATGTATTATTATATTTTAATAAAGATATGAGTGATGCAGAATTAGAAGAGAAGCTAGGTGAAATACAAGAAGAACAAGCACCACCTGAACCACCACAACCACAATCAACATTTCAAAGAATACTAAATGGCACAACCCCAGTCGGTAGTTGATAGGTTCATATCAGAAATAAGTACATTAGAAAGTTCATTTAATTCAAACTTATCAAGGGTTGTTGATGGGTTGAGTGGATTAAGTGATAGGCAATTAATAGATGCCATAGGTCAATTAAATCTATTTGATGAATTAATAAATGCTGGATATGGTGATGCCTTAAATAATTTAGAAAATGGATATGGTGAACTATTACAAGATTCTATTGCTTTGGCACAATCAAGAGGAATAGCATTTACTGTTGGGGAAGGATTGCAAGGGCTTCAAACATTACAAGAATTAAAAACTGCTGAGTTGTTAGGAAAGGCACAGGAACATTCAACCACATTAACTAATTTAATATTTGAAAACTTATATAATGGCAGACCATCAAATGAGGTGGTTGATTTATTATCTCAAACTAAACTTGCAGATTATCAATTAAATGTTGCTGTAGATACTGCAATAAAAACCTTTGATGATACTGCAAGGTATCAGGTATTTAAAGGACAAGATGTAAGATGGACATATTTCGGACCGGATGACACAAGAACTAGAGATGAATGCAAAAAAACAATAAGAAATGAACCCCCTGAAGGTTATACAGAAGATGAAGTAAATAATTTAAAAACGACTTTTGGAAGAAGAGGTGGATATAATTGCCGCCATAGTTGGACACTTAAAGCATGAAAGTAAAATTTAGAGACTTATTACAAACAAAGAAAACACAGTGGTTGGTGCTTGGTGGTAAGCTAGTCACTAAAATATTACAAGATACAGTGAAAGGAATAAGTCAAGATGGTTCTGGTAAAAGTAGAGACTTCCCAAAATACAGTTTTAAATATGCTTTAAGAAAATCACAAGGAAAAGCAACAGCAAAAGGAAAAGCAGAAAGTAGGCAAATATCACCTCCAGATTTAAGATTAACTGGTAAGATGCTTAATTCAATCAAGGCACAAAGAGCAACAAACATAAGTGTAGAACTAAATTATAGACAAGCTAAGAAAGTAGAAGATAATGCTAAAATGGGTAGAAATATTTTTGGATTAAATGATAAGAATGAAGATTTTGTACAGGATTACTTTGATAAAATTATTGATGAAAGAATAATTAAGTTTGCTAA
>VTLG01013360.1_pt1 | contig 17291 bp, 7 predicted proteins | sample 4694571 | NCBI WGS metagenome assembly VTLG01 (sample SAMN12604809, study PRJNA352737) | marine metagenome | biome: ENVO:00000447; feature: ENVO:00000209|ENVO:00000569|ENVO:01000036; material: ENVO:00002151; isolation source: viral sequences binned using virsorter ...
TTTCGGCATCGGATGATTGTAGGTAATAAGAATCATCACCAGTAATTTGTGATGATAACTTAAACCCTTTAAAAATTTCATTGATGGCACCTACAACTGTAGTAGCAACAGTATCAAGCTGATCTCCAGCATTAGATACAGTTACGTTTCCTATATCATCTACTAACCCATTTACATTTACTCTAAATTGTTCTAGGGTATTGGTTTCTTCTGTAGTTCTAGTTGCCATGTTTACTTAATAGTTGTTGAAGCATATCTTTTATATCTGATACATCTTCTTTTAAATTATTTATTTCTTTAGTATTTTCCTCTAAAGTTTTTGCTCTATCTTTTCGAGCAAGAGCACCTTGCATATAATTACTATATGCAGCGTGATCAACATTTGAAATTCCTTTACTATATTCATCCCTTCTTAACTCAGGATGATGTTCTACTTTTACTTCACTCATAATGCTAATGCTATAGCTCTAAAATCTTTAATAAATGGTGGCTCTGTAGATTTTGTTCCTCTCATTACTAATTTTACTGAAAATGCAATAAATCCTTCCAATCCAGAAACTTCATATGTTCGTTCTCTAAAATCTGTATAACTCATGGACTCTGAAACAGATTTATCGATTGTCATTTCTGTCCAAGTTATATCCCCGAAAGGTGTTGTATCATCAGAACTTAAAACTTTATAATATACATCGATAGCCGCAGAGTTGAATACTATTGCATCAAACATTACTTTCAATGAAGTTGATGCATTTGCTAAACTAACTTTTCTTGTAATGTATACTGCAACATTATTATCTCCTTCTGCATAAGTAGATGGTGCATATCCATCTGAAAAAACTGTATCTGCACCTAAAACACCAGTTGAATAATAATCAGTATTTGCTTTAATATTATTCAATCTATTCTGTATGCAAATCAATCCCATTCTTTGAGTGTCAATTACAGGAGATAAATTTTCTACTGGTGTAGTCATTGTACATAATGCATGAAAAGACTTTGTACCAGCCAATGTAGTATTTTGTTCATTGACTCCCGAGCAAACCATAGTAGGATCTGTGAAATCCGTATTTTCGTTTGGTGAAATTTCTACAGCTGCAGATCCCGCAGTAAGATTAAAAGATGCTTGGCTAGTATTTCCAAGAACTCCTGCACCTCCTGAACTTGGACTTCCACCAGAAGGACTACTTCCTGAAGTTGTTCTAATTTTAGTAATTACATCTGTACCACCAATTTCCATTAACTGTAAAGTTAATTTTGTAGTGTCCATCATATAATTTTCTGTTGCAGTAACACCAGAACCACCAGTAACTTTTGATTCTGAAAAATCTCCGTCTACTGCATTAGAACCAGAAAGTGTTGATAAATCTAAAATATAATGGTCAATTCCCATTTCTGATATTGTATAAGTTCCATTTGCTTTACTAAGATCATATGCTGAACCAGAAGTTGCAACAGATGCATCTACCATTCCATCTATTTTTACATAATTGCCTGTTCTGTACATACCATGATTTAAATGTCTTACTTTAATTTTTTTAGTTCCCTTAACAGTCATAATAGGAGATTGACCTAAAGAAGTTGTAGGAATTTCTGTATTCTGTAATGTACAAACACCATCTGTTAATGAAAAACTTGCACGATTAATACTGAATTTTAAATCTTCCATTTGTGCAGCTGACCATGTAGATGCATTTTGAGATTTGAACATTACACCAGCATAAGGCTGATCTGAAATAGTTCGTGTTCCACCTACTTCTACATCTCCCATATGTGATAACCAAATCATATAATCCTGAGTATTGGCCATGATTACGAAACAATACTCAATATCTTGTTGTAGATATATTGGTGAGGGGAATGTAAATTTTGTTGGTGATGTTGCATCTTCAGAAATTGTAACATCTTCTGGTTCTACTGAAGCAGTTCCAAATGGTAGAATAACTGTTGAAGGATAACCATTTTTCATTGTTCTCATTTGACATTGAACTGGAACAGTTGCTGACTTTGATTGGAAATAACAATTTACTGAGGTAACAAATGCACCACCTTTAACATCAATCAAAAATGACTGTGCGACTGGATCCCACCATCCGATTTGTTTATCGGAAACTCTTGTACTATTAACTGTCTTGCTTTCATTAACAGTAACCTTATGTACATCCGCATTTCTAGTTGCAATAATTGTTTCTTGAATATTGTCAAGAAGTCCTTTTGCAAAATAGGTTGCCTCTCCTGCGGTTTCTGTATCTCCTGAGAGAACACCATTTGCTTGATCTGAAGTTAATCTGAATATTCTTTCTCCCACTTTAAATGCAGGGTTTCCTGAAGTGTTTGGATCTGGAATACTATAGACTCCTGCACATTTTCCTGTGGCTCCTGTAATAAGTGGATCTCCTGCAACTGGTGTCTTATAAACAAATACACCAGCAGTATGGTCTGCACCTATAGTACATCCTGTAAATTGAGTAGTTCCAGATGTTCCTGTATATGGAATAACCTCATTATCTATAGTAATAGAACCACTAGAAGAATTAAACAAAGAAATAGAAGCTACTGTCACTACTGTATCGCCTGCACTTACATTAGAACTAAGTGTTGAATAATAATTAGTATATGGAACTACTGGCTTACAATATTGTGTAACATCCACGTTATCAAAAAATGCAAATAGTCTTGTTAATGGCTTAAAAACCTTACAAGTAAAATTGACATCTCTTGCACGGCAATAAGGAAGAATTTCTGTACTGACTACCTTATCCCCTTTAGATTCGTAATCGATTCTTGGAACGATTTCAGTACGAACACCTTGTCTTGATTGTTTAGATGTAGTAGTTGTAACTGTTCTTTCCATAACTCTACGGAAAGGAAGTTGTTTTCTAGCTGTTGCCCATGAACGATCCCTCCATTGTACAGAGTTTGATTTCTCCCCTGACCAGAAAGTTTCCCATTCGTTCCAAACTGTATTGACTGCACTACCTCCGTTTCGTGCAACAAAAGAATCATAGTTACCTTCACGATTAATAACAAGATTAGGCATTCTATTAGTGTCTTTCCAAATGTCAGAAGCTGGGTCAAGTGCAATAGAACCTACCCATGCAATTACGTTAAATGGATTTACATTTTCTATTCTGGAAGCATATGGTTGATTAACCATTTCAGTTTCAGAATAAGGTAAAGTAATTAAATCCCCTGTCTTTTGATAACCAGCAGTTGATCTAGCTGCATCTGTAGATACTGATTCTTCCAGAGTCAACATTCTATGTTTAAATTCTGGCCTCAAAATACCATTAGCCATATCCATAGAGTTTTGATAATCTGGATGCATTCCATCACCAACACTATGTCCAGTAAAGTTATCTACGATAAATCCATTCTTAAATCTGTCAAGCCCATCTGCATCTTGTATCTGGAACGACTCTGTATCTTTCTCTAACATATTCAGTTGAGAATAATATTCCAAGTTCTCAACTCTCTCATTAATTTTACCAATATCCCTCATGGTAAATCTGCGATTCTTTAACCTTCGTATACCAATATCTTGTGGTGAAAATGTATAAGGTGGCAATCTAAATTCTGCAATCTGCATTGCATCATCAAGAGGTTTTGGATTTTCTGGATTCTCTGCAGCTGCACCTAATACTGTTTTAAATTCTCCCTCAGAGTCTAACCATAATGCTCCGTTTTGTGGTAAGTAATAATTAAAAGAACATTCAAAGGCGGTATCTGTTTTAGGAATATCTACTACTGATGCTGAACCAAGACTAAAATCTCGTTTTACAAATGATATTGGAGTAATAGACCTTGTAGCACTAACTGTATTTGTTCCATCATAATCTCCAACTCTAGGTCTAAAATCTACTGAGTCTCTAAGATCATATTCACCAGTTGGTGAGATAACATCTGGATCAACTCTCTGTGCAGAGTACATTGGAATCTCATCATAAGTTATACTTGTGGCTGTAGTACCTACTGGATATGAATCTACACTAAAATAATTTCCTGCACCATGTGTAAAAAAATCATACACTATCAACAATCTGCCAGTTGGTGGAGCAACTCCTGCTTTCCTTGAAATACTACCAATATCATAATAAGTATCTCTCATACCAGTATCAACTTGATAATCACTTAAAATATTTTCATCACCAGCAGTTACCGCAGAAATTGTTAATGTTCCAGAATTAGATGTTTTTTCTTGAGATGTTATGGTAGTTCCAGTTGTAAATGCTTTTGTTGTAAGATATACAACAGAGGCTTGCTGTGCAGATGCGGTTGATGCTCCTAACGCACCATCAATTATTCTAGCAATAGCACCATTACTCCCTGTTATCTTATCTCCTGCTTGAAAAATATCTTGAGATTGTATATTACCACCACTTGAACTATATGTTATAACTGGTGCAACAGCTGCAACACTTGAACTGGCAGATTTATAAATTGCACGAACTTTAAATATATCTGCCTTATTTAAAGAAATATCTTGGTCTTGATAATTAGTTCCATAGATTCCTCCTGAGGCTACCGATATAGCAAGTTGTGTACTAGGAGTCAAAGTTTTTGATTTTTCAGTTACAGTTGATAATTTTGTTGTATATGTTAATTTAACTGTAGAATCTTTTCCACCAGATAGAGTTATTGCAAAAGATGAACCTCCATCTGACACTTGAACATATGCTTTATCTGAAGATGTTTCTGACAAATGTAATACTGTTCCTGCTGGATATATTGGTGTAGATGAGGCCTCAACAACTACAGACATTACATAATTGTCATTAGTAAATCCTATAAAAGATTCACCTTCGGGTATAGAAAATGTAGCAGCACCACCTTCAAGTTGAAATGTTCTTTGTCTACGAACTGTTATAGTTGTATCTACATTATTGTTAAGTTCTGCAGCCTTTAATGTTTTAACTGCTTGTTTTGGAAGTTTAGAAATCATTACCAGTTCTTCTTGTTCTTCAACTTTAGAACGAACTCTGGAAACTACTGAACTAGTACATCCAGTAGGAAAAGTTTCTATTGTTTGTAATCTAGTATCACTTGTTATAAGCTGTACTTCATGCCTTCTGGTAACACCACCACTATCTTCCATTTCTATTAAATCACCAACTTTAAGATCAGATGTAAATTGTGTATTAGTACCTAGAACAAATGCAGTTTCAGCATATCCTGCTGCAGCATGAGCATTACTCTGAACTGTAGAAGCTGTTCCAGTTAGTTTCTTAACATCCATTGGTTTGATGTCAGAATAATATGTTCTTGATTGTGAATTTACACCATATAAGGAGTGAGCATCTGCCATAGTATAATAAGTTGGTGCAGCTCCTAATGCACCACTAGTTGCAAAATCAGCAGAGTTACTACTTGTAAGAACATCATCAGCTTGAAAAGTTCCTGTGGTTTGAATAAGATGGAAAGTTGTTCCTTTATCTAATTTTTGTCCATCTCCTGCATTTAAAGCATTTCCAAATCTTAAAGTTCCATTTGTGACAGCCCCAGATGCGGCCGTTGCTTGATTTACAACTACAGTTGTTGCATTTTTTATACTAGTAATATAAGTTCCATCTGTAATATTTGTTCCAGATGTAACATCTACTCCCATACCAACTTCTAATCCTGCTGTACTATCCATTGCAATTTCAGTATTTGCAGGAGAACCAGCACCAGAATGATAATCACAAGTATCATCTGTAAACTTTTTATCTTGAGGTGCAATATAAACAATTCCTGTTGCACCAGATTTTGAACCTTTAACTCTAGAACCATTAGTAACAAAATTAGTTGCAGTTAATTTGGCTGCAGTTCCTAATGTAACCTTACATAACATTCTAACATCAAAAATATAATGATGGAATGTTGAATTTATTGGATGACTACTCCAACCACTTGTACCAGCAACAGCAATTTCTGTTCCTGCTGTACCTACTTCAAATGCTCTAGTTCGTGCAACACCTACTGTCTTTGCACGACCAGCTGCTCCTGTAGTTGTAGCTGTTGCTCTATCACCAGTTGAACCTCTAGTAAAAAGATCAAATGGTTTTGCTTGAACTTTAGTTCCTTTAGGATGTGATGATGATGCAGCTGAACCAAGATAACCTCTACCAGCTAAAGTAAGAGTACCATTAGCATTAATACCAGAAGAAGTAGCTTGTACTAATTCATCTTGGACTTGAAAAATTCCAGAATTAATAAATCTATCAGAATTATAAGTTACAAAAGAAGTTCCAGAATTATTATTAATAGCAGTAGAAAGATAAGAAAATGGCATTCTCCTATCTCGTAATTCAATCTCTTTATAGGCTGCACTACTAGTACCATCATTTGAAATGTCTGGTATTCCATAGACATTTTCTACTGTAAGATAATTTCCTGCACTAAATGTGGTATTATTATTTTGAACAAATGCTGTTGAACGTGCTTTATTTAATCCGATAAATGTTTGACTTTGTGTTCCTATCTCATATCCACGAACATATGCTTTACCCGGCGATAATCCTATTGCAATCTTTGATGCATCCCCACCAGCAGCTGTATTAAAAACTCCATCATTAAGACCATCATCATAATGTTCTCTCATATCAAGATCAAATCCTCTAACAATATAATCACCAGACTCATCAAATGTTCTTCGTGCAAGTGTGTCCTCAAGAACTGAGTATTCTGTATTACGAACTTGTGATTGTACTAAGCCAAGTTTTACAGACATTAATTCAATGAAGTCTGCATCATCAGCAGTACCAAGTGCTTTCTTTGTAAGGGTAAGTGTATACTTTAATCGGTGAGCTCCTTTGGCTGCAAAGTTAGTACTTCCAGTTGCATTATCCAGAAGTGCAGTTTCTTCTTCAGGAGTGACTAAAGATTCTGTTACTTGAAAACCAATTCGGTAGGATGGAGTTGCAGAGTATGCATCTAATACAATAGTTTGAGTTGATGTTTGAACAAATGCTCCTCTAATATAAAAGATTCCTTTTTGTACACTTGCAGATGATCCTGTTCCTGTGGCTGCAGCTGCAGCACTTGTTGCAACTTGTTCATTTGCATTTAATGTATATGATGTTCCACTAGCAGTATATGAAATTGCAGAATCAACTTTTAATGATTCTCCATTAGCAAATTGTTTATTAGTAGTTCCACCGGCTGCAGTTCCAGATTTTTCATATTTCACAAATAAGGTAAGATCATTAGAACCTTCAGCAGCTTGTGTATTTACAACCTTTGCAACAACAGCAGAAGTTGCTCCTGTTAGTCTCTTGCCTACTAAATCTGTTCTATAATTTTCTACAGTATGAGTAACAGTATTAGTATCAACAAATGTTGATTGAACTTTTACAAATGAATATGTAACATCAAATCCAGTTTGGCCTGGAATTACTACTGCACCTTCTTTGAAAAAGTGAGAACCTATTCTTTCAATTTGGTTCTGAAGAATAGATTGCATCTGAGTAAGTTCACGAGCCTGTACTGAAAAGGCTGGTCTAAACAATACTCGATGATATAAACTATCCTCACTAAAATCGTCATAATATGGCGAAACATTTAAATTGGTCTTTTGCATATCTCTTTATTTTAAAATTCAACAACTAATTTGACATCTTCTGTTTGGTCAGAAGCTCTACTAATTGGCTTTCTATTTTCTATATAAATTACATCACCTGAATCTGGTTGTAATTCTGGACTTGCATATCCTGCAACAAATACAGTATTATTAACTGTTGCACTACTTGAAGTATCTGGAACACCAGTTGCATTTGAGGTTGCTCCTGTTATTGTACTGTTTCCTCCAAATGGAATCTTTTGTTTCATAGTAGCATCAGTTCCTTGATTATCATAGGAGTTTTGAACATAAAACAAAATCTTATTAGTTGCATCCCATTCTACAACAATTCCTTGAGGTGTAGAAGTAGTATATGATACCGCAGAAATTGTTGGTGCAGTTAATCCACTAGATGCAGCTGGAGTTCTTGAAGAAGATACTGTAAAAGTAAAAGTATCTGAATCTGTTACTGTAATATGATGTGTTCCTTGATGTCCTGTAGCATTAGATACTCCTGTTCCTGTCCAAGTACCACCAGCAATTTTTACAGTTTGACCAGTTGTTAATTTATGAGCAGAAGGTGTATTAACAGTTATTACACTTCCTGAAATTGACATAGAACCACCACTTAATGCAACAGCAGCTATTGTCTGTGAAATCTTTTCATCTACTGCAAATGTTCCTGAGTTACTTGCAAGTTTTACTGCATATGTTTGTCTTGCAGTTGATCCAGTAAATGCGGAAGTTGTTCCATATGAATAAGGACTACGAACAATACCTATCTGTCTGAAATCGTTTACAACAGAAAAGTCAAATGCTTCTGTTTGTTGTAGTTTAGTATCTGTCAAACAAAAATGTCCTCCAAGTTCTCTTGCAGGATTTGATCCATGACCTCCGTCTGGGCCTATGATAACTTCAAATGCTGGAGCAGTAGTCCAAGTTAATGCATTACTTGATCCTGTATTTTGTATATTATGTTGATCTAGAATATCAGCTGGAAGAACTGTTGCATGAGTATACTTAGAACCACCAGAAGTTACTGCACAAGCAGTTACAGTTCCATCAGCAGAACCACTAGTTCCACCAATAGTTACTGAACATAATGCACCAGTACCATCTCCTCTAACTGGAACATTTGTTACTATTCTATCACTAGAAACACCCCATGCAGAACCACCATCTTGTGCAAGTCCAGCAGTAGTTACTTTAATAATATCTAATGCTCCATCTGTTCTTGCATTGCCTGATTCTGGTGCTATTAAAACTGGTATAAAATCTGGTGTTAAGAAGTTTTGTACTTGTGTAGTTGTTAGTGTAAACATATACTTGATAGTATAACCACCAACAGTAAACGGAGCAGCTGCTGTTGAAGTTGGTTCTGCGGCTGTCCATGCACCATTACTTTTATTTTCTAATACCTTATAGACTCTGTATGCAGAAGTCATAAAGTAAAATGTTGAATCAAATAAAGTGGTTGCTCCTGAGTTTGCAGTATTGGATGCTGAGTAATTTGGTCTGTACATATCGTATGTAGTTGCACCCGAAACATCCAAGTCTCGTCTTGGAATAGCGTGTGTTACTCCTGTGGAATCAATTTTCTTAGCTGCGAGCATATCATCCCAATGAAATGCTTCTGACCTACGATTATCTACAGGGGTAGGTGGGGCCGAATCTGAACCACCAGTTGTACCCGAAGCAAATGCTGAAGGTCTACCAATAAACATATAGTAATTGGTAGGTGCGGCTTCTGAAAACGATTCTTTAAATTGTTCGGCATTATGAAATCGAAATTTCGATGTGATTATCGCTGCCATATTGAATTCCTTTGTTTAAGTCTCTGTTAAATTATTTATAAGAGTTATATAACCCTGTTACGATGTTGTCAGTCTGATATAAGATGGTGGTGGTACATTCCATATCTTTCTAGATGTTGTTGGAATACCAGCTGAACCAGATTCCATTTGAACATATGACCCATCTTCCATGATAGTAAATTCATATTCAGCATCTCCCTCATGTTTATTTGTCTGAGAACCAATTTCTAAAAATTCCCTACCACTCTTTATTATATCTACTATTCTTACATCTGCAAAATCTGAGATACGATTATGCACATTAGATTCATGATCTCCAATTTGTATATTAGTATAATTCATTGTTGTGTCGTAAACACCAGCTCCACCAGCATCTACATTATCCGTACCTGACTCTGGTGATTCTCTCCTAGTAATATTAGGATATGCATATGCCATTTGATCATCTAATCTACTTGGTAAATCTTCTGTAATACTTCCATATGTAATAGTAGAAGCTTCACTTACCATTACACTTTGTGTTTCTGGATCTGTATCGGTTTCATAAAGTATATAACCACCATCTTCAAGTAATATATTCTCAACCGCAGCTTCTCCTCCAAGTTGATAAGCTTCATTTATAAGATAGTCACCAGTTCTTGCAAATGTATTTAAAATATTACCCATTCCAGAATGAGCTCCACAATAATAATATAAATTACTTCCTATATTTTCTGTAAATATTTCAACATATGCTCCTGCACTTCCTTGAGTACCATATGTTGTTACTCTATCAAAAATTTGAACCATAAGATCTGCACCATCTTCTGCAAGAATAGTACGATTTAAATCGGAATCTAAAATTGAATATTCAGTTAAAGAACCAGATTCCATTTCAATACTAAATTCAAGTGGTGTGCCTGATTGTTCAGTATAATTTCCCGATTCTGCAACTTCAGATATTTTGAAAGGATGTGTAGATGTTGTACCACTACTTAAATCAAACCGATATAGTCTTTGACCATCAAGATTTAATGCGGGTTTATCTACACCATCTATAATAAACTTTCCAGTTGCAGCTGTTACTGTAAAATCAACTCTGTCAAGTACTTCTATTTCTTGTGTTATTACTCCATCACCAGATTCTAATGTTATTTGGTGATTCTCTGTAGTAGAAATAGAAGTAGTACCAGTATATTCAGTTGGTGGTGTTGCCCACATATACTTGATTGCATTTGATTGTCTTGGGCCAAGACCATATCTGTTTCTCTGTGCGCTTGCCCAATCTCCATAAAGAGGATAAACCTCAACAGTAGTAAGTGGTCTTAATGTTACATCTCTTGTTGAATTGTCAAATGGTGATATAAGTTTAACTTTACCATTACCTACTGTGGCTGGAGTTGTGTTTCTACTTGAAACTGTAATCTTAAAAGAATCTTCTGATACAACAGTAAATGTAAGAGTTACCCCACTTGCAGTTGCAGTAGCTGCATGAGTTAAAGTAATAGTACCATTATTACTAGACCCTGCTGATGTAATAGAATCAAACCTTGTAACATCTGCTGGAATTCCACTACCAGTAACACCTAAGAGAGCTCCTTCATTTATACTTGTTGTAGTAATGTTGGTAACTGTTTTAGAATCTTTAGTTGTATTTCCAGTTGCAGTAAATGTTGTACTGGTGAATGCCGTTGTTATTTCATGCACTCCATTATACTCTACAACAGTAAACACAATTTCAACTGGCAAATCATCAACTTGAGCAATTCCAGGCTTTGCGGGAGTTGCAGTACCACTATCTATTGTAAAAGTAAATTGTGTAGCTGATGTTACATTAATAGTTTTTTCTCCATTATATGCAGTTGGAGATGCACCAAATATAGTAACCTTTTCACCAGTAGTAAGATTGTGTGCAGCTGGTGTTGTTAAAGTTGCTGTACTTCCTGAACGTGTTATAGAAGTAACTGCTACATTATATCTTACAGTAGGTGTAGTATCATATGGTCTAGATGAAACATCAGATATTTCTACTAGTTCTCCTGCCTGTATACCATGAGGCCCTTTGGTTTCTACAGTTGCAGTAGTACCAGTTCTAGTAATAGATTCTATTGTACTGAATAGTTGTGGTTCATGACCAAGATGACTACCACGTTTCAGAGTGCCCCAATCATATTCTGAAGTTCCCTTAATTTCTGTTGAACCTAATAATGTCGTACCATCAGAATTAGTACCCAATCTTCTACCAACGACTGTAGTAAGGACAGCTTCAAAGAGACTTGCAAGTGCTGGAGTGTAAGAAGTAATTCCTGTAATTGGTACAGTCATTAAGGTTGCAACTTTATTCGTAATACTTACCTCACCAAACATTGCAAAACCAGCTGGATGGACTGCCTTTTTAATCTCAGCTCTCCAATCTGCTATTGCAGCTCCTACCTTAACAACATATGAAAAATCTTGATAATAGTACGAATCTTGAATTCTCATTAAAGATTCACTAATCTTACCTTTATCATTATTAAATTGTCCCGCAGTTGTTCCTACTGTTCCTATTGTGGTTGATAATGCACCTTGTGCAATTTCTGAAAGAACTGCATAGTTTGAACCAGCACCCCTCTGAAGTGTTTCCGCTCTTTGAAAAGTTCCTTGAGTAACTTTAACAGTAAGTGTTTGTCTTGCATTATCCCAAGCTGTTACTGTTCCCCTTGCACTAGATGTTTGACCTACTATGGTATCTCCTGTTGAAAATGCAGTTGCAAGAGTTATGTCTGCTTGAGTAACCCCACTAATAATTTTTCTTGTAAGTAACATCTTAACAGGAACAGTTGCAGCCGGTGCAGTTGAAAATCCTGTTCCAAAATTAGTAACCTCCACACCAGAAATTGCACCCAATCTAGTAGTTGACCATCCAAGAAAAGTTGCATTTGCACCAAGTTCAGGCGCACCAGTAAGAGTTGCTACTGCACCAGTAGTAGAACCAGTTATAATATTTCCAACAGCAAAAGATCCTGTAGACTTTGCTATGGTAAGTTTACCTCTAAGATATGTTACAATAGTTGCACTTACGGCAGGAGTTGCATTGTTAGTAATAATTTCTCCAGCAACAAATTGACCAGAAGATGTAAGAGCATTTTCTGCATATGTTAATCTGTGTGTAGCTGGAGTTATCGTAGGCATTTTCTCATAACCAGAGCCTGGACTGAATACTGTTACATTTACAACTTCTCCTTTTTCAGCAGTTACTCCAAGAGTTGCCCAAGTATCAGTTTCATACATAATCTGATTACCAGTATATGCATCTGTAATTTCTGTACCTTCTTCATATACTACATGATCAAATGTTTCCATACCATATTCACTAGGTATAGTTAGTGTTTCTCCACTACCATTAGCAGTAGCATTTTTATCTATGGTAATAGTTCCATTATTACTTGCACCGGCGGTAACAATAGTTCTTATTCTTGAACCAGTTGGAATTTTTGTACCAGTTATTCTTTGTCCTGTACCTTCTTCTAGATGTGTAAGTAATACATTAGTTCCTGTTTGAGTGGCATTAGCTGAAATTGTAATTGATCCATATTCTCCTGTAATATCAATCGAACTTATAAATGCATTAGCTGGTATTCCAGTACCACTAATTTTTGCTTCCACTACAAGATGTTTTGTATTAATATTTGTTATAGAAGCAGATCCACTAGTAACATTTCCACCTATTATAAATTGTCTTGCTGGATATAGAGTAGTTGTGGTGATATTAGTAATTGTGGAAGAATTAATACTGACATTTCCTGTAATTGTACGATCAGTAGAATCTCCTAGTTCTGGTTGTATTGCACCACCAATACAAGAAACAATCGCAGAAGCACCCGAACCTTCTGTATTAGTATTATCAAAAAATAAAGGATCACCTACAGAATAATTTGAGCCTGGATTATCAATTATAACTTGTTCAATTTCACCTGAACCTACATCAACAATACTGATTAATGCATTCTGTCCAGTTGCACTTGTAATTGTAACAGTATCATCCGTAGTATAACCAGCTGAACCTTCAGTTACAGTTGCACCTATAAGAATTGGTTGAACTGTTCCTGCAATAGATGTATCTGCATCTGAATTATCAATTCCTGTAACTTCTGCTCCTGAAACAAATGTTCCATCTATAGATGCTACGTTTAATATTAATTGATAAACTGTAGTCTCACCTTCTTGTAACTGAAGAACTGATTCTACACTTGCACTTGCAACTTCTATATTATTTGCTTCATCTACTGTTTGTGTTACAACTTGTCCAAGTAAATTATTAGGATCATTCTCTGTAGCAACAATTCTAAGAACAGTATCACTAGACCAATCCCCGGCAGATATTTTAAGAATATTTTCTGTAGGATAAGTAAGTTCAGGTGTTTCATCAAACATTAATCTAAAGAATGTTTCATGACCCTTTCTTGTACCTTTTGCTCGATACAGATCACGGACACTCTTAACTAATTTTCTTTTGGAAACTCCTGTGGCTAATGTATTAGGAATTGCTGTGAGGTATGATTCTCTAAAATGATCTAGAAAATCAGAAATTGTATTATCAACATCAACGTATTCTAAAAGTTGTTGAATAGTTTGTACAGGATTACCTTGATACTTACCAATAGTTGCTCTTGCACCTGAAGTACCACCAACAATTATTTCACCAACTTGAAAATATCTATTTGCTTCAATATAAAGAATAGCATTAGAATTATCTTCTGCAAGAATAGTAGCAGTAGCTCCTGAAGTTTGTCCTGTTACTATTTCATCTTTTTGAAATGCTCCGTATGTAGAATTTTCATAAACAAACCTTGAACCATCAAACTCATTAGCAAGATAGTTAGTGGTAAGTTTATTTTCTAAAAGGATTTGGTCTGTTTGGAGAACATCGGTAAGAGTAAGTTTTGCAGCTTCAAGAAACTTATAATACTCCCTTAGAAACTGTACAAAAACAGGATGATCGGATTGTACAAATTCTGGAAACTTATCTTCTATAAAGGATGAGATCTTATCATCTAAAAACGTACTCGCCATATTACGATGTTGTGTATGTGCTTCCTACAGGGGCAGTTGAACTAGATGTAGAGTACCCTACACCAGCGGTTGCTTTACCAGTTGCAAAGTCATCGACTTCAGCAGTCACAGTAGTTGCAACAGTATCAATTTCTATAATTTGTTGTCTTACAGGAATAACATCATTAGAATCTGGTTTAACAGTTACATTTATAGTACCATCAGAATTAGTTACAGATGATATATTAAAAGAAGTTAGTACTACTACTCCTGTATTATAATTAACTGTTCCAGCTTGTGCATTAGTAATAGTCTTAGTAGTACCACCTAAAAGATAAAATGTCCTAATATTACCATTACCATCATCATCAATAAACTGCTCATTGGTATTTCCTGTTAAATAAAATCCAGTAGATTCTACTACAGTCTGTGACCAAGATGCAGCTGGATGATATACCATATTATTAAAACTAATTGTATATTTTGTAATTGCATTTAAAGTTGGCGTAATAATTCTTTTTAATTTTACAGTTGCAGTACTGGAAAGTATAGATGTATCAGTATCATCAATAGATTTTAAAAGATTTGAATGTCTGAATACACTATCGAATTTTTGTAGATTATTTGTATTAAAGGAACTTATAGATGTATTAACTAAAGCCTTAATATCTGATTTTGATTTTTCTGTCATTGTAGAATTAAATTTAGCAGTTACACCTAAAACCAAGTATAAAATTTCTGCATCAACTATTTCTGGAACAATAGATGCAACATTATATTTTTTCAAACTTGTTACAATAGAATTCTTGGTTGTAGTGGTTAGAGATGTTCCTGTATTTGGTCTGATTGCAATATAAACTTTTCCATATATTGGTGGATCATTATCTTCACCACCCCAGCATTGAATCGACTTAATGTTGGTATATACTGAAGGGACAATGGCCTTATAATCATCTGGTGTTACAGCTCGACCTTGAGTTGCATACTTCAATGGTGCATTAAACTTAATAGAGTCAACTGTTTCTGCATCACCCCCACCAGAAGAATTACTACCAGTTGTTGTAACTGCAATATCAGAATATCCTCCGATAGTAGATGCAGCCGTAAATGCCTTTGCACCATCTGCTAATGTTCCATTAGTTACAACATAATCTAGAATAACAATATTACCATCAATAGGTTTCTTACCAGTAACACCATCTCCAAAATAAACCTCATATTGTCCATCTTCTATTTCTTGTAAAAAATATTTTGTGGCAGTAGAAGTTAAAGTTGCATAGTCTGTATTCAAAGTATAGGTTTCTGTAGTAATATCACTTGAAGATGCTTGTACTGATACAACTAACGTAGAAGTATCTACAGCAGCTGAAGGTATTATAAATTGTTGTTCTAAGTTTGATGAATTTACAGTATAGGTATATCTAACTCTTGTTCCTTCATAGATTCTAATATCAGTAAATTCAAAAGTACCATTTTCAGAAGTTGCAGTTTCATCTCCAATAGTTACAAAGTTATATGAAGTATCATTTACTGAAGAAGTAAAAATAGTTCCTGCAGCCATAGTTAAAGATTGTTGTGCAATAGGAACACCACTTACAGTAATTGTAACAGTTGTATTAGATGCTTTTGGTGAGGAAGGGGTATACCCTAATGCTTTTGCATGAGATACAGATGCAGCTCTAGTTAGTGAAGTGTCTATGAACATTTCGTTTGCAAGCATATTTGCATGAAAGGCCATGTAGTGTGTATTGTATGCCAAGAGATCCATAAGAACTGACATACTAGACCCTTCAAAGTCATAGTCTGTAAATTGTTTTTGTTGAGAAAGATATGTTTTAAAATTAGATTTAACTGTATCAAAATCTAAATCGGTAATCTCTAATCTTCCTTTTGAATTTGTAGCCATATTATCTTACCGCTTCTAAAATTGTTTGAAATTCTTGGAGTTCTGCCTCAACATTTTCCACATAGAAATGAATCACTATATTATAAGAATTTGTATTCGGATGTGGTTGACAATCTACTTCCGTTATTCTTGCTCTAGGTTCATAATTTCCAAGTAATTCCTCTATTGCCCTTTGTAGTCTATTGGCTGTTATTGGGCCATAGTTTTCAAAAAGTAATTCGTATATTCCTGAACCAATTTCAGGATGAAAAGGTCTATCATAATGTCGTGTAAGTAATAAATTACGAATAGACCTTTTAACTGCATTCACATCAGAGACATCAGTTACATCTTGTGTAACTGGATTACTAGTGAAATTTAAATTTAAATCTCTATAAGTCCTAGTTGAATTTTTATTATTCTGTCGTGATGCATCCCAAGCTGGCATTATTCTATTCCACTAGTTGTTGAAGTTGTATTTAATTCCTGAGACTCCTTGTGTTCAGGGTCATCCTTATCTTTGAACCAATAGTCAGCCGTCTTAGTTAATACCGCCACGAATGTACCCACCAAAATATTTACGATGTCGCGATAAGTATCTCCGACATTTCCAAAGAATAGTAAATACAATAGTACAAAGAATGCTAAAAATACTACTAGACTTAATATAAATCTAGCATAGAAATTTAATTTCTTTCTAGTCTCTATTGATTTTGATTGATCTTCTTTTTGCATATCTGTTTCTTCATTTATCATAATTCACCTTGTTAATGATTTAATTGTTATCCACCAGTACCACCACCTACTGTTTTTGCTCCACCAACTATCTTGCAACCACAATCTAGTGAGTCTCCTATCCTTGCAACAAATCTGTATATTCCATCATCACATAGAACTTTACAAGTTGGTGAACCTTCAATAATTTTTCCACCCAAAGGATTGTCCTTACCACCTAATGTTGGAGATGGTGTGGGGGAAGTATGGGCTCCACAATATACATCTACAGTCAATATGGGTTTACCCTCAATAGTTGCCTTCTGACATA
>VTLG01014173.1_pt1 | contig 17291 bp, 10 predicted proteins | sample 4694571 | NCBI WGS metagenome assembly VTLG01 (sample SAMN12604809, study PRJNA352737) | marine metagenome | biome: ENVO:00000447; feature: ENVO:00000209|ENVO:00000569|ENVO:01000036; material: ENVO:00002151; isolation source: viral sequences binned using virsorter ...
CACCTTTTTCATCTACTATATTTACATCTGTTAAAGGTCTTGGATCATCTTTCTTTTTATAAAAGCGTGTATCAAACCAAGGTTCTGGTGTTGGATCTGCTTCAACAGTTATGCCTATAGCTTTCTTTTCATTTAAAGTGGTTAAAGATAACCAATTTCTAGGATAATTTACATTATTATAAGTAAACGGTTCACCAACATTTAGTATGTTTCCGCCTAATTTGTAAGCCATAATTTATTGAGGATTGTTGTATGCCATAGGTTTATGTGCCCAAGCAGCGTATAGATAATATTCGTTAGCAGTATTTAGTTGTGAATTAGAAGTTCTAATTTTAAAACCTGTTTTAAAGAAATCCATATCACCATTACTAGTGGATTCAGTAGGACTACCGTCATCAAATACTGTATAAGCAGTTCTTCGGTTATATGTATTACGTTTATTATCTATAAAAACGTAATTATCTGCACCAGCTATTCTTTTGATGAAAATTATAGCAGGTTCAAATCCAAGGAATACGTACTGACCATCTGCATTACCATTACCACGATATTGAGAGAATCGACTAAAACCTTTAACTTCTTTCCAAGCATATGCAGTATGTACTACACTAGACTTATTAGTATGTTCACTCCATACTCCACCTGTTCCTGCCCCTACATAAAACACAGTACTTGTAGCAGCAGTTTTGTACCACATACTATTATTTTGAGAGGAACTACTATCAGATGCTTCGGCTCGCATCCTCATATTATTCCATTGTGTTTTATTACCATCACACGTTGTACCACCACCAACCCAATACTGACCACTATCAGCACCTTTAGCCATAATAAACCCAGGTGCTTCTCCTAAACCATGCCCAACAGTAGCTCCACCAGTAGCATTTCCAGTCCATTGAATAATAGACATTCCTACTTCTGAATCATATCTTACTGTTGAATTAATAGATCCATGTCCATTAGATGCTGAAGATGCATTATTTTTCCATCCATATGCAAAATAAGTTTCAGTGTTTTTATTATAAGCATCTAAGGCATTATTCATAGAAAATCCAGTACCAGTAAAACTTAAATTAGTAGAAGAAGAATTATCGGTAGATGCATCAGTACCATTGGTAAATGCATAATCAACACCTCTTGCTACATCATGGATTTGCCAATGATCAGCTTGTGTTCTATTTTTTATAAATAATACTGCAGGTTGAAATCCTAAGGTAACTGATTGAGAACCACCATTACCTGTCCATAATGCAGCACCTACTTTTTTAGTAGGATCTGTTATAGAAGGTGTAACATGAGGATCATCTTCATTTAAATCTATATTTTTCTTACAAAATGCTAAGTAACCACTTGGTACAGCCATTGAGAAATTACCATGACCGTTAGCGTCTGCATTACCACCAGCTGTTTCTTGATTATTAAATGTTGGGTTAGTCCCATTATTTATAGTAAAACCTGAACCATAATTAGTACCACCTGAGGAATGTGTAGGCAAACTCATTTCATTATCTTCATTAAAATAGTTCTGATCTCCCCAGTTAATACTTGCATTTATAGAACTACCATCAACCCAGAATTTACCTGTTTTATTATCATAGTCTACTGCCAAACTAAATACCTGTCCTGCAGAAGTTGCTGAATGACCTGATGATTCAGATGCCCAACCTAACCCATAAATATTTTGGTGTGATTTTATGAAAAGCATATCACCTTGAGCGTTACCATTAGGATTTATAACAGAAAAGCTCATCTGACCATATGCTTCATGCCAATGAGTTCCAGCTCCACTAGGTCCAGACCAAGTATAAGTACTATCATACCTACCCTCAAAAAAGTATTTACCTTTTAAAGCAAATAAATTACCTATAGCAGAATTTAGAGTACCTGAACCTCCTTTTGTCATCTGGCTACCATGACCACAATAAGTATATCTAGAACTATTATTAGAATACCATCTAAAATTCATATTAGTCATACTATATGGATTAGATGGTGTATCTAACATTTGGTACCAACTAGAAATATTACTTGTACTATAATCATGAGTTTGGCCACTGGTATCGTCTCCTAAAGCACCTGATGAACCAAATTGTAAATAAGATCCATTATCACCCCAAGTTATCCCATCTAATTCTATAGGAACCCATTTTCCTTTTCTAGAAAATTTTCCAAACTTACTAGGAGTATGAGCTGTCCCATCAACAAACGCAAATTCTGAAATGAAACCTATCCATGAATTAGGTCCACCATAAGCATATCCACCAATAGAATGTAATATATTTGCATTAAAATGGAGTGTAGCATGTTGGCTTGGATAACTTGTAGTTGCATATCCTCCTACTGGTTCAGCACCGTTTATATACATCTTAACTCTATCTGTATCGGTGGCTTGTGTAGTATCAACAGCTACAACTAAATGATACCATTCGTTACGTTCACAATATAAAGCATTGGTTTTTAAATCCATTGCATCCCAATTACCAGTAGTGTACATACGAAGTGTATCATGGTATAAACTTATATGACCATGGTAACTAGATTGACTACCGGCAGCAAACAAAGTACGATGGGTAGTACCGTCCTCATCCTGCCTTTTGAACCACATTGATAATGTCCATATCTTATGGTTCGTAGCAGTACCTTGTGTTCTTGTCATCCTGGACTGGACTTCATCTCCAGGGAACATACAGCTTTTCGCTACATCATAAAATTCTTCTTCACCTTGAGCAGCTGCTCCAGCTCTTGCATGATCGTGTAACATAACTTTAAACCTTAATATCGTAAGTTATTACACAATGAACTTTATCAGCTGCTTCTACAATATAATCTATTCTATCTACTGCATTAGCTGCAGTTGACAATGTAGGTACTGTTCCGGCTGGCCATTTATAATGAGAATGATATGCTAAAGTTCTGCTTCCAGAACCATCCTGAATAACTATAATGGAACCCGATTGTCCAGCGACTTCATTACTAGGTTGTGATAGTGTACTATTTTCACCTAAAGTTAATTTAAAATTATTACTTAAAGATAAGTCTACAGCCGTAGCATTACTAGATGAAGTTAAGGTCACTTGCTGACCTATAACAGGTTTAGAGTATGTATTAATAGCACTCCATGTATGGGCATTACTTTGAGTACCAGCGGCAAGAACACCAGATAATATAGTAGCTCCTAATTGTCCTGTATTTGAATTGAAAGTTAAATTACTTCCACTTTTTGTTGCTAAATCACCTGTGGCTGCAGTAACAAATAATGGGAAACATGTTGTATCTGATGATTCATCTGCAACTGTTACTGCTGCTGCTGTTGCAGATCCCCAAGCTAAATTTGTAGGTGTCGAAGGGTCTGCTTTTAATATTTGATTCGCTGTAGGTGCTGCTGCAGGTAAAGATATAGTATATGATCCTTCAGCTCCTTTATCAGTTGCACCTTTAATTCCTACATAAGCGGATCCATTTGCATCAGCTTCGTTAAATCTAACTTCTTTAGCATTATCTAATACAACATGTCCGGTCATTTCATTCCCACCATCTGTTCTTAATGTTGGGATACCTGACACAGTAGGAGCACCTGCAAGTATTCTATCTTCAACCATTGCAGCTGTTAAAATATAAGAATCACTATCTACAAACGTTTCAGTACTATCAATTGTGGAAGCCGAAGTCCACATGTCTGAAATATCTCTTTTAGCTTCTTGTACAGCATATAAAGTTTGATCTAAGTTCTCATTCAGATCCTGCGAACGAATTGCAGAACCTGAGAAGAACGTAGCTTTTTTACTATCTGTATCTGTATCTCTATATATCCTTATCTTTACACCAGTACCAGGGGCAGAATTGAATTGAACTTGGGTAGCGTTGGCTAAAGTATAATGAGTTGTAAGTGTTTTAACTACTCCATCAAGAGAAACCTTAATATCAGTAGTATCAATATATTGGAATGAGAAGGAATAAAGAACGGTGGAATTATCCCCTGTATAATTGTTTTCAGTTGTTGCCATTAGGTTACCTGTTTGTCATTTCAAGGATCTTTTGAGCATCATCAAATTGTTGACGACTCTTAGTTGGCTTTTCTCTTCTATTGTAGGCAGCAGCAGTTTCTAGTTTATGAGCTGTTTTTAAATCAATAACATCTGGATTACTTTGTAAACTAGCCCATGCTTTTCTCCTAGCATCGTCGAAGATTCGTTTTATTTGTTTGTTATGGTAATAAGACCTAGGATTAATTTTCTTTCTACCTTCTTGTATATCTTTTTCCATTTCTGCAATAGATGCTAATATCTTTGGATCTTTAGCTAATTTATCTAATTTTAATCCAGGTAATGTGTTACCTATTGCTTGTTGAAATGCTGATCTAACTTTAGCATTTTCACGTAATGATACTCCATCTGGTGCAGTTAATACAGAAGTAACTAAATCATAATTACTACGCATTAATAATTGACGACCTGGAGATTGATCAAAATTAATTTGTACAGGACTTATAGCATTGAACATTCTAGTAGGAACATCCCAATCTTTAACAGGTCTTCCATTTAAAAGATCATATTTAATTGGTAATTTATCTCCAGATAATTGTTCAAAGATTAAGTTTCTATTTCTTATTTGATCACTAAATCCTGCATTTAATTCACGCATATGTGGTGTGATAACACGACCTATTTCGTTTCTTAAACCAGCAAGAGGTACAGCATTATTCATTAAAGATGCTATAACTTTTTCACCTTGCTTTGGATTATTACCAAATAATTGTACTAATTGATTTATACCTTGTAGATAAGTTTTACTTACAATACCTTTACCAATAAGGAATGCATAACTTAATAAACCTTGTTCAACCCACTCATCTCCCATCATACGTTGGTTATCACCTAAATCAGCAATAGCAGCTAACATATTAGCAAATGGTTCCATGGCTTCATAACTTACCCATGCATCCCCTATTTTAATTGATCTAGGTTGCCATCCTGCAGATTGCCATACTTTTCGTAATGATACATCAGCTGGACCATTACCAGTTAAACCTCCATTTAAGTAATGTTGTCCTGCCATGAATATAACTGAACTACCTAAAGCTAAACGTCCATTTTGTAAAGCTTTAGCATTCATTAATTCTTGAGCATTAGTTATACCATATTTAGCTACTTTACTTAAATCTTCTGGATTAGAAAAAGCTATCTCATTAAATTCCTTAACAAAGAAATTCATTCCAGGTATATGTTTGAATGATAATTCTAAACCATTAATACCAGTTCTAGCAAATAGATAGAAAGGTTTTAATGCTGGTTGTTTAGAGAACATTTCATCTAATGATTTACCAAATCCACTTATATCTTTACTTAATGTAGCTTCTCCTCTAGCATATTTAAGCATATCATCGCTAATCGTACCTGTCTTAGGATCAAATATTTCATTATATAATCTAGCTTCATATTCTTTAATTATAGCAGGTGTTACATCAGGAATTAAATTATCACCTTTTGCATTCCATGCTAACTGCATAGCTTTTTCTTTTGCTCTAGCACGTGCTAAAATCATAGTAAAAGCATCATCAGTAGCAGCCATTAACTTAGTTGAATATGTTAATAGATTACTATGATTAGCATTTCTAGCTAAATTAGTTACACGATAAGCAGCTTTCTCACCTGTTGATCCTCTAGTTTCAGCCCAATGTCCTACTAAATCCCAATGCTCATCAGCATTTGTATATTCAGAAAATCTACTTCTAATTGTTGAAATATCTCCAGCCCAATAACTAGATAAACGACTTTGGAAATATTGCCAAGATTCAGGTACAGTTTGAATCATAGCATTAGCTGTACCTAGAGCTTGCTTTAATACAGAAGCATCAGTAAATCCACTACCTGCATAACGCATTATACCGCCAAGACCTAAAGCCATTGGTCGTGTAAACACAGCTGTAGATGTACCCATAATAGCTCTTAAAGGTGTTTTAGGACCACTTAGGATACTATTTACCATAACACCTTGTAATTCTTTTATAAGCTGTCCTGTTTGTTTTACACCTTCTTCAGTAGTTGTACCTAATAATCTATGACGCATAAAGCCATCAAAGTCTTGCCAATTACTAATCTTATTAGACATTGAGAAGGCTTCTAAAACTGCATGTAAGAAATCATCAGTTGGAGATTGACGAGCAAGATCAAGCATCATATTTACTTGAGCTAAGGTTTGCTCATGCATATCATTTAAAGCAGCTTCTACTAATTTTTTACCACCTTTTTGATTTAACAACTCACGATATTCTGGACTCATTATGAATCTAGATCTTTTTATTTGTTCTAAACCAACAACTAAATTATCATGGATATTCTTCATTGGACCATCTAAATCCATAACATCTGTTATATCCATTAATTCTCTAGCAGCAATTGATCTATCACGTAGTTGTTTAAATAAAGAACTTGTAATTAAATCAGCAGCTAAAACATTATCTACACCCCAATCATCTATATTACCTTCTACATTTCTTGATATTGGTCCCCAAAATTCTTGAGGTGTTAATTCACCAGCATCACGACCACCTAGTACATCTTGGTATCTATCATATGCATCTTGGAATCCTTCTTGTAAAGTCTTACCTTTAGCATTAAGATCTTCCATGATGAGTCTGAATCTTGCATCACCTAAGATTTCTTTTGCAATTTCAGGTGTAATACCTTTTTTACCTAATCCATTTTTAGCTAAGTTATCAACAGCAGCGGATGTTATTAAATTATCTGTAGAACCTAATTCAGCTCCCCATTCAAAATCTATTCTTCTTAAATCCTTACTGATTTGCCAAGCATCTCCAACAGAATTAGTTGCAGCTTGCCATGGATCAGCTAACATTTTATTTTTAGCAGCACCAAATTTGCCTGTACCTAATTGAGTTTCTGCTAATTCTTCTGTTTGTTCTACTACACTTTTATTACGTTCTAATATTTTTCTAGCTGCACGTTCTACATTCTCTTCTGGAGGATTCCAGCTTCGATATTTACCACTGCGATCTGCTTTAGCTACTTTCTGCATCTCAACTATCTGTTGATCAGCATCTAATTTATTAAAATCAACACCTTTATTAAACAGCTTTTGGGCAGTAGCTTTCCTTAAGTTATTATCTATTTGTATTCTAGCAGCATTTTCAGCTTTAGCACGTCTATTAGCATCGATTTTATCGACAGCTTTTATAGCGTCTCTATCTGGTTTTCCTGTTATACCTTTTGCAGCACGAGCTTTACCTATACTTCCTATAGTAAAATCAGCTATAGCTCCAATCCCTAGACCTTCTCCTACGTTTTTAAGTGTTTTAATTGCAGGATGATCTGAATCTTTAGTAGTTAAAGGTGTATCAATAAAACCAAAACGATCTCTTACTACTTGTAAACCATTAGCATCTTGTGAATATTCAGAGAATAAGTCAGATACAGCACCAACTGAAGCACCTCGTACTAAAACGTTTTGACTTAATACTGTAGCTTTTGTTACTTTAGAAGCTAAACTAGCACCTTTTCCTATTTTACCAGCCCAACCAACGATAGGTATAGCCATTGTACCAAAGTGTACACCACCTCGTATTAAACTACCCCACCATGTTTTGGTTTCTGGATTTAAGTTTTCACCTAAAGGGTTCCAATCAGGAGTATAACCTTCTTCTGTTTTAGCTTCTCTAGCCATTTCACCAGAAGCCATATCAATGATACGTTCAGGTGCGGTAAGTATAGAACTACCAGTATCTCTTACACCACCTAAAACAGCATTTTTTAGTTCAGCTAAGTTTTCTTTAAGGCCAAATTCAGAAGCATCTTTAGCTGCATGAGAATCTAGTTGCTCTGCTTTGTATTTAGCTTCTTCTTCTAATTGAAGTTTTTGCTGGTTTTCTTCTTCTATATTAGTTGCTTCTAAATTAGACACACCTTCTATAGCACTATTTAGGGTATCTTCAGCTGAAGTTAAATCTAATTCATTCATTTTCTTCCCCCTAAAATAGTCATGGCTTCGTAATCAATTTTTTCTATACTTGTCCAATCTATAGTAGAACCGCCTAGCCACGTATAGTTTCTGTTTACTATATTACTTATTAAACCTGAATCTACCGGGACAAGTCCTTTCTCACTTCCACGTACATAAGCACTTCCTCCAGGTTTATTGTTAACCATACGTTGCGTAACGAGATCTTCTTTTTCTAGTTTTTGGATTATAGATGGTTTAGGTAATTCTTTACCTGTTGCTGCATGGTATTGGCTATTAGCTACATCCCAAGGGTTTGTTTTGAACATCCTTGCTATATGCTGATATGTTTCAGGTAATTCTCCTTTCCCTTTATTTGCTACCCAATCTGAAAGTTCTTTTATTTCATTTTCAGAATCAGGTATAAGAGTATTCAAAGCAGTTCTACCATTACCAGAATCTATACGTCCCTGAACAAAAGCAGAAGCTTTTACATTCCTAGCCCTTTGGTCAGAACTTGTATCATAACTAAGATACATCCCACTGTCTATTCTACTTTTAATTATTTTGGATGCAGCTTCTACAGCATCTGGTGCGTTATCATGAGACGCCATCATTTGTGAAAATGTTTTTCTTAAATCTCGTTCTACTCTTTGTCTAAATTGAGTACCTGCTGAACCAAAATTGTCCCCTTCTACATTAAATCTCTCTCTAGCAAATGATGTAGATAACTCTTTTAGTTGTGACTCTACATTATTTTCTTCTGGTGAGTTTTTATTTGGTATTACTTTATCTTCAAAATGTTTAACGACTGCAGCAGGTGCATTTTCTAAATCCTGTTCAGTTATACCTTCCCTGGCATGCTTTAAATTTAATCTTTCTACCCATTCCTCATGTTGACCTAATTGTTGTCTAGTTAAAAAATTTAATATAGGTTCTGGTGTTTCTATATTAGAGTAATAATCTGGGAATTTTTGTCTATGTTCTTCTGCGATCTTTTGAGCCGTTGCTATAGTCATAGGTTCTTCATTTTCTGCTTCATAGTTATTAAGCATTAATGTTAATTCAGCATCAGCGGCTTTTTTATCTTCTTTTTGCGCTGCGATTAAAGCTTCTCTTCCGTCACTTCTCATTTGATCGAAATCATCAACTTCAAAATCTTTTTCCCACAAATCACCTATAGTAATCTCTTTACCATCATTTCTTGTAATTTTCTGGTCTAAAAATATCTCTATCTCACCATCTGTATACTCGCCAGCTTTTACTCTCTTATAAAAATCCCCTTGTAATGCTTCTTTTGCTAAAACTGTACTACCTAAACGGCGACTTAATACAGCAAATTGTTGTTCAAATTCTTCACCACCTATACCATTTTTAATTCCAACATTAACAGCACTAGTTGATTCTTCTAAAAACTCATTTTTTAAAGCTTCTGCTGCTTTTTGTGATGTAATTAATTCATCATGTGCTAAGTGCTTCCTTATAGCTGGATAGAAATACTTATTCATCATCATACGAGAAGTACCCGCATATGGTTTCAAAATATTTGATAAATGATGTTGACGTGCAACAGCTATTAAAGTACTAGATGCAGATGTGTTTTCTAACTCCCCTAAATTTGAAAGATTAATAGTTATAGGCGAGCCATCTGAATTACGGAATAAATGTTTAAGATGAGGGTATGTCTGTTCAAATTGCTGCGCCATATCTTCTGATAAAGTGACATCAGCTTGAATGGCTTCCTGCCACATTAAGGAGAATTTAGTACTATCCTGTAATAACCTATACTTAGAGTGGTTTACAAGTTTAGTACCACTTTGTTCTATAACACTATGAACTGAAGAAGTAGGTGCTCCACTACTTTGAAGATCCCCTACAACCGAACTTAATGCTATTTCTTGTTCCTTAAATGTGTTAAATATGTTATCATCTATATTTTGTAAGTCATTTGTAATAATACTATTTCGTACTTCTTGAGCCATTACATCGGCTTCAGATCTTTCTTGATAAATCTTTGCTCCTGTAGTTAAAATATCACTTAAACTTTGAGAAAAGATTTTTAAATTATTTAAATTATTATTATCTATTAGTTCATTAACTCGATCATTATGATCATAAATAACTTTATCACGTTGGTATTCTAACTGCAGGTTATTAAGACCTTGTTCTGCAGTCATTTTATAATCAGCTATTAAGCTTTCCCTATTTTGCCGTAGCGCGGGTGTGATATCAGGTACTTCGAAATACCTCTCACCATAACTAGGAAGCGATTGAGCAGAACCTTGGTAAAGCTGTTTCGCCTCGAATTTCTTTTTAGTAGCCATTTGTTGTTTTTAGATTAAGCTTAGCCATTCTTTGCAGAGTAATATGTTGATATTGCACCAGAAGCAGATGCTGCTCCTATAGATAATACATCTCCAAAACCTATTCCAGGTACGCTAAGTGCTGCTACAGGTGATTGCAGTTGTGGCCCTGCTCCTGTACCAGGTGTTCTCATTCTTGGTGGTATTTGTATCTTACTATAAGCACTCCAATCACTTTGATAATGCTTACCAGCAATTGCACCGATTTTCTGTTCAGAAGCAAATCTAGCACTAAGTAATGTTTTATTTAACATCATATTAGAATACCCAAATTCTGTTAAAGAATTCAATAGATTAGCTCTATTTAAAGATCTACTAGTACTTCGTCCTCCAGCTGCAGCAGCTTGTGCTCCTTCAACTTGTATTAATTCCTTAATCATAGAAGCTCTAGTAAAATCAGCTTTAGCAAATTGTTCATTTAATCTAGTTTGTTCTGCTGCAAATGCTCCATAAGCTGCTGAACGGTTTAAAGCTAATTGTTGTTTATATTGATCTAATTTAATATCATATTCTTTGACCGTATCTTTATTATACTGGTCAATCATGAGTTTCTCAAACTCAGCTTTATATGCAGTCTGTGCAGCTTGATTTGCATAAGCTCGTTGTTCAGACTCATATTGTCTTTGAGCTGCAGCTTGTTGTGACTTTCTTTGTTGGTTTGCCTGGAAAAGACCACCAGCAAAGTTAGCTACACCTAATCCTACCGCTACTCCAACTGGTAAAACCATAAATTTATCCTCCTTTTAGTTTTGCAAATTCTACAAAGTACAGGTTATTAGGACCATGCGGAATAACCCGTAGGAACTTAAAACCAAGGTGTTTTAATAATTTTAAATGTTCTATATTTCTTATATCAGCTATGTTATATAGTAATTTATGAGGTAATGTATTTAACCAATTACGTGCTTGTCTAATGAAAGTTATAGGAAACTTATCAATAGCATCAGTACATAACATCCAGACACACCCATCATTACTTACACCTGCCATGCCAGCAGTCCTGCCGTCAGGAGTGTAGAATATAACTGTATAATTACTTAGCACTAATTCAGCGAGTGCAAGGGCTGGGTTTAACCCGAACCCTTCCATCACTTCTCTTTTATCTTCTTTCCTTAAATCTAGTGCTACTGAAGGTACATCAGATAGGGTGGCGATTCTGATTTTATGCATTAGATACGACTATAGAATTTATTAGTATATTTACCTTCCCAATTCATACCTAGTAAAGTAACTGGTAAAGGTGTATCACCTACAATACTTAAAGATACATTCTCATTACGTTGATGTATAGGTACTGTATGTACAGCATCAGCAGCCATAGCTACATCATTTAATTGATAAGCTGCAGGTTGTATTACACTAACTGTTTGACTTCTATCAGGTATACCAGTAAGGTTTACGTTATATTTAACTGGACCACTTAATCCTGTAGATACTTTGATCCTATGCATAATAAGATCAGAAGTATAATCAGTTTTAAGAGCATCACCTGCTGTTGTAGAGTAATAGAATCTTGGTAAATCTACTGTCATAGTATATAGATAACCTATAATTAAGTTTTTACCTCTATAATCTCCACTAATATCTACATACTCAGAACCTGCAGAACCTGCAACTGTTGGTTGTAATATAGATCCAACAGAAGCATCTGTTGCTCCAAGTGCTCCACCAATATAACCACCTAATGCTAATACAGCTAACGTCTTACCTGAGATATGTGTGAATGGTAAGAATACTCTAGTAGTATCTGTACCAGATGTATATGTTCTATAAGGGTTTGAATTCCACATATCCATACATACATCTGTTTTTTCTCCTGTTGAAAGAGTTAAGAAACCTTCATCACTAGCTTGTCTAAGGTCAATAGAAACTACATTTACATTAGAACCATCAGCTACTACAGCATAAAAAGTACTAACATCAAAGAATTGATCAATTAAATTACCTGTAAGATCCCATTTATACCATGTAGATGCTGCTCTTTTTTCTCCTACTTGATAAAATCTATATTGATATAATGTACTTGTACCTGTTTGACCGAAAGAAACCATACTCATACCAGCTGATGCTGCTATGTTATCAATAGTTGCTGGTACTAATTCAGGTACAATTTTTGTTTGGTCAAATGTTTGAGGTGAATCAGTTGTACTTATATTAAAGATTTCAAATAAACGTGAATATAGAGGTGTCTTAGAAACAAAAGCTAATGAGTTACCTAAGTTAACAGGTTCTACTTGATCATCACATTCGTAATTAGATAAAGCATTAATCTTAGCTGTCTCAGGACTTAAAATATCTGAGTCTGTAGACAGTAAGAATTGCTCATTATCACTAAATAAAACTAAACCAGCACTAGATGTTTTAACATGGTGTAGGAATAGTGGTTTAGTAGATGAAGCTGAGATATCAATAGGATCATCAGGAGCAGCTACTTGTGCAGAACCAGCAAAGAAATCATAAAATGATCCAGCTTTACTCATTACTACAGTATCACCAGATAAGAAACCAAATCTATTCCTATAGAAAAACATATTTCTAATAGTACTACCTACAAATGTAGGTAATGGGTTAGTTACTTCATCTCCTACATCTCTATTTTCCCATGATACAGGATCAAAAGCAAACGAACCATCAGCTTGTCTAACCAATTGGTGAGGCATGGTTAATGGATCTAATTCATATGAGATACCTGGTTCATTACTTTCTGCCCATGTACCTGGACCAGTAGTACTAGTACCACTAGTTGAGAATTGAACCCACATATCATCTGCTACAATACTCTCACTATTAACTATCTTTACCTTATACCCATCTAAACATTGAATAGGAAGTAAAGTCATATCTGATATAGAATCTACAAATGCATATAAAGCATTCTCTTGTGGACCACCAGCTACTTTAATAGATGTTACAAGTGTTACATGTATACCTGGACCTATAGGTGTAGCTACACAACTTGCCGCTGCTCCACCTGCTCCATTAATTGCACTGACTAATCCAGCTACAATAACAGTAGCATCAGCATCACCAGCTGAAGCGTCTTGAGGGGTTGTATAATCAACTGTTACACCGTTTAATATTACTTCGTATTTTGAATTATAACTTGTTACATTAATAACTATAAAAGCATCTGTTGGTAAAGCTGGTACTACACGTGAAGTCATAGCAACAGTCTTCTTTTTATTTAAGACATATGTAAAATCATTCAGTGTTAGTAATTCTATATCATCTGCTGTAGCTCCTCGTAAGTATCCAGTGGATGGTAATCCTGGTATAGTACATGCAGTTACTTCAGTATCATAGTTTCCTTTAGCAGTTGCTTCTGCTGATACAGCATTATTATAATTAGTTTGAGCTGTATTCATATTATTTGTAGCGGTTGTCAGCTGTGCTGAACTATGTGTTGCTGCTACAGTTTCAATTAATGAATATAATTTTCTATTATTAGAGGCTGATAAATGAGGATGTTCAAAAGTTTTTTCTGTACCTTTTTCCCATGTGATAGCTGTTACTGTCCATTTAGAATTAGCACCACCTGTAGAAATAGTTATAACATCATTTACTTTATAACCTGTGGTAACTGTTGACCCGCCTCCAGTAGCTATTGTGATTAATTGATCTGGTACTCCGCCTGTTACTGTAATAGTAACTGTTAATCCTGTTCCATCTCCAGTTGTAGTAGTTGCATGTGTACCTGCACTATAACCACTTCCTTTATTATCTTCATCACGTACCAATGTTAGAACAGGTCCAGATAATGCCTCCTTAGAAATGCTCTTTACAACATTATCTTTAATAACTGTATACGTATTATCTGTTTCAATTTGATATATACCAGATTTTAAGGTTTCAGTTATTTCACCTATACCTGTATCATAATCAAAAGTTGTTACCCAATTTTCTATTTTTGTTGCATCTTGTCCATCATTAGTTGTAGCAAAAGTAGATTGAGATGTATTTAATGCAGTTGTTTTAGTATTCGTATCTGCTACAGTTGTATTATAGGCTAATAAATCTGTTTGTAAATTTGTATAATTACATCCTGCAGGGACACCTGTATCATCTCCCATATCTACTTTTCTAGGACTACCATCTAGTAGACTCCATACTCGAAAAGTATCATCTGCATATTGTCCTATATATTTTTCATTCTCATCTCTAAGTATTGAGAACCATTTTCCATAAGTACCTGTAGTAGCTACAGTAACAGTGATTGCAGGACCACCACCACTTCCTAATACAGAGTCAGCAATAGTCAATGTCTCACCTGCTACATATCCTTTACCACCTGATGCTAATTCAACTGTTACATCAACAGCTGCATGTCTTTCACTTACAGTAAGTACAACAGCAGCTGCACCTCCACTTCCTAGCGAACTGTCCGCGATAGTGATCGTTTCACTTATAGCATATCCAGTTCCACCAGTTTTAGTAGCTCTATCATCTAAAGTAACTACAGGTTCTCCATCAGATTTTACAACAACTTTAAAGTCAGCACCTGTACCGGAACCACTACCTCCAGCATTAGCTACATAGTATGTCCCAGCTGTTCTGTTACTAGCTGCTACACCGTTGTGTGTGAAGGCTTTAACTTCATTAACAGCAATAGCGTGTACATTGAATGTTGCACCTGATCCAGAGCCGCCTGAAGCTGCTACAGCTGCATATCTATTTACAGTTCTGCTAGCATGTCCACTTCCGTCATGTGTAAATGTAGCTATAGTTGTACTAATATTTTCAGCGTTGTATAATTTTTCAACAAATTTTCCACCAGGTCTCTTTAACATCCCTAAAGCATAATCTGGGAATGTATTAGTAGCATTTTTTAATTGACCAGGAGACTTTTTATTATCAGGTTGTTGAGATATACCATATAAAAATGTTGGTATATTCTGTGTGATTGTACTCATCTTCGTAAGGCAGCATAAGGTTGGTAACTAGTATGATAATCTTCTGTATCTCTCCATCCAAAGATAGAGTAATCACCTTGTTTAGTTTCGTACTCTAAAGCACCAGCTCTAGCAGCTGTTTCTTCTTGTTCTAATAATGCATATATTTCTTGATCACCAACCATTCTAATCGCACATAAACGTGCAGCTCTAGCAGTTATATAAGATTGTACAGCAGGTGGTACTTCTGTAAAATCCCAATACCATATGATATCACAAGTTATTTCTCTAGGATCAGAGCCGTCTTTCCACTCATAAGTATGCTCATTTAGATCATATAATTTACCATTACGACGAACAGGGTCGTAATCATCGAAGTGAGTATACTTACTAGTATCTATTTGTAATGCATTTTGTGGGTAAAGTATTTCAAATGTAACTGAATCAGCAGTTAATTTATAATGATGCTCAGTATTAAACACCCAACCTTCAGCTTGTATATTTTTGTTCACTTCTCTAAGTGTATTTAAAACTATACCAACTTCAGGGTTTTGTAAGTCCAGGGTGGTGACGGGTGCCTGCCCCACGGAGCTTAGTATTTGGTTAACAGCATCCAGTTCTGTGGACACAGCATATGTAGGGTAGGTCATGTTAATTTATATAGATAAAAAAAGGAGGGCATGAGAACCCTCCCTTGTGAATAATGTTAAACTGCAGTGATATTACACTCAGGTCCAGCATAAGCCATCCTAAGATTTTTTGTCACTGATTTAACAGCGGAATCTGCCTGAGCTGCTGTACTACCAGCTGCCGTAGCAGTCCATGATTTTGATACGGAAATACGTTCTGCATCTGTTGTGCAGACACCGTTGTTTCCTTTTGCAACTGATGCTGCCATTTGAAATTACCTCGTATGTTTTAAACTACTTTACCGATGACTCTTCTGAATGTTTGAGAATCATTACCATCATTAGATACTTGTAATGTTGTACCTGCTGCAGCTAATGCAGCTGTAGTTGCAAGTTCAAAAGTATCTGCTGACATTTTTTCTATGTAGAAAGCGGTTCCATCAGCAACTGTATCAGCAGATCCAGTAACTAAATTTGTACCACCTTCTGAATGGTATGTAACTACATCACCTGTTGATAAACCGTGAGCAGTAGACGTGAATACACCTGGAGAAGCTTCTGTTATAGCAGATTGAGCAACTGTTAGTGTGGTATAGTCACCAGCAAGCATAGATCTACCAGTTTCAACTGGATGAAATTGATCTATAGTGACGGATGTTACTCCGCCAACAGCTTTATTTTTGGTAATTGTTTTTGATGTTCCTGGTACTAAAGGCATAGTATGATACCCCCTTAGTTATTCAAGAATTCAATTGCAGCAGCAGGGTTAAGTGTTCCAGCTCCCATTGCAAGGCGTCCTAGAATGACATCTCCTTGGTATAAAACTGATACATCCCCTGAAGTCACTTGGACTTGAGGGCCAATTGCTTCTACAACACCTGCGACGTCTTTCTGATAAATGAGACCACAGCTATTTGTGAAGTCACCATTGTAAGCATTGTTCTCACCAGATTGTTGGTTAACAGTACCTGCCAAGAATGGTAGGTTGTTAGAACGTCTGATTTGAATTCCAGCTATCTCATAGAGACCTTCACCAGATTGTAGATTACCTTTATTATTACCGAAATCACGGTTAAGAATGTTTGTAGATACCTGAGAGACTAGAGCATAGTACTGTCTTGGAGATAGTACAGCTGTACGTCCTTGCTTAGGTACATTCTTCTCATCGAGTACTGAAGCAGCCTCGAAGAAACCATCAACCAATGCTTGAGCATCATACTCTTTGTTAGCACCCAGTTTGATTTGAGTACCACCTGGTTCTGGACCTGGAGAAGCAGTGATTGGATGTGAAGCGCGAGCAGCTAAAGCTACAGTACGGAAGATCTTCTTGTCATATGCTTCAGCTAGAGCGTGACCAATCTTCTTGGAGATCTCTCCACGTAGGGAGTAGTGAGCCAGAGTTTCATCTAGGTCATATACAAATGCACTAGAGATGAGAAGGTCGTCACAGACGAGAG
>VTLG01016796.1_pt1 | contig 17291 bp, 21 predicted proteins | sample 4694571 | NCBI WGS metagenome assembly VTLG01 (sample SAMN12604809, study PRJNA352737) | marine metagenome | biome: ENVO:00000447; feature: ENVO:00000209|ENVO:00000569|ENVO:01000036; material: ENVO:00002151; isolation source: viral sequences binned using virsorter ...
ATTACTCTGTATTGGTATAAAAGGTCTGAACCAGAGAAACTCGGGATCGACAACTCTGTTTTCATCTACTTGTTTTACTTCTACTATATACCAAATAGGCTTTTCAAAAGATGAATCAGATATCCAACCAACTTCTACTCTACCATTGAGTATGTCATGGTTGATTTGTAGTTCTGGAACAGGGGGTGGTTCGCCCCAATGGTCATCTGCTCTGCAAAACAAAGAAATAAATAAGTAGATTGAGATTAAAATTAGTTTTTTATTCATTTTAATTCTTTTATTAAGCTTTCCATGTCTCGCATTTGAGAGTCTTCCTCTAACCAAATGTTATCACATATTGTTTTACGATAGACCCCATTCTCATCTACGTCTTTGGCATAGTTCCATCCCTGTAGTGTTACTTTAAAATCTTTTATGTCTCCTGCTGTCGTTGTCCAAACAACAATAGCGTCATCTCTGACGTAAGACTTTAATTGTTTTGGGGGAATGCATCTCTTGAAGTCATCCCACTGGTGAGGTCGTAAACCTTTTATTTCTATGCACCTACCCACTATATCTAAATCACCCTTTAATTTTTTGTTTTTAAAGTCAACAAAGTTAGGAGTGATTCCCCTATTATCAATGTGTCTTTTGAGCCACACTGTAGTTGCAACCTCAGACTTAACACCAACTAAATTACTACTTATTTTATTGTGGTTGTAGGAACCAGACCCTAGTGTGTTATTACCCCCATAATGATCCACTATTTTTTGGGCATGGTCCCTACACCATTTTAGCTGTTTGTCTGAGAGCGAAACCTTAATCATCTGATATTGGTTTTTTAGCTAAATGAGTCGAGGAGATGTTGTATTGTTCGGAGTGTTGATTGCCTTTGGCGATTGAGGTGTATGTGAAGCTATCTTGTGGGTCAGCAGGACGACCATAACCTCTTTCTTCCTCAAGGGTTTCTAACATTTTGCACAGTTGGTATTTGGTGAGAGTAACGGTGACTGGGAATTCTTTTTGTTTTTTATTCTCGTAGGTGACCGTTATTTTATCAACCTTAGTCTCCGTGTTATTTGCCAGTATTAGGCTAACACAGAAGAGGGTTAAAATACAACAACAAGATAGAATGATTAGTGTTCTTTTGTTCATTAGTCTACTAGTAAGTTAAAAATTTCTTCGTCAGTAAATGCTTCGGGGTTTCTGGAGGCTTTAATTAGTAATTCTTCTTTGCTTGCTAATTCCTGTCTTACTTGATTGTAGGTTTTAGAATCTAAAACCAAGTCTCTTGTTTCCATGTCATAAACATACAAGTCTTCATGGAATCTAGTATACTCAGCGAAGTAGTCAAGCACATCTTCAATTGTAGGTAAAAGTTCTAACTGTTGGTCATCATATGCGTTCTGGATTCTAATCTCATATTTAAATGTAACCATAGTTAGGTCAGCCTTAGGATTGTCGGGGTCAATCGGAGGTTGCATCGGGGGTGTAGCCTCTTCAACAACAGTTTCAAAAATATCATCATACTCCACGGTATGTTCGTCTATGAAGTAAATAAATATCTGCATACATACAAATACTATCAAACCAAACAGTAAACCTGCCCCCAATGCTTTTATTAAATCTTTTTTATTCATCTTCGTCTATTTGTTTTTGGTAGAAGTCTTTAGTCCACCCATCGTTGTAGGGACTGTTAGCTTCTATTTGTTGTTTAAGTTTCTCGTTTCTCCTTTTTTTTTCTTCCATCCTGCGGATATGCTTATCCCAGATTCCCTCTTCTATTTGTTCCTCATCATCCTCATGATAAGGGGTGAAGGCTTGAGTCAATCTACGTATCCTTTCCTGTTCCCGCAAGTTCATATATACCTGCACTGGAAATTTTAAGAATGAATCAATCATAGTTGCGACACCTATGAACACAGCAAGTAAGACACCAACTGTCAAAGCTGCAACAATAGAAATAAAAATATGAATTACCTTAATGTAAGTAGACATTATTTAATAAACAAACTCGTTAGCATTATAAATGCAAAAATAAAAAATAACAAATAAATGAAAGCTTCTAGTCTGGACATGTCGATTTAGGGTGAATTCTTCGACATGTATTACAGTCATGTCGTCACTCTCGACACATGCTCATCGGGAAAATATTTTTCCAAACACGCAAGTTTATCATCTGCATCAACCAAAAGCTCTAAAGCTTCGTTGGCATTCTTCCAGTAATCCTCTGTAGAGTGGTCTCCGATACCTGCGGGGTGATCCACAAGCAGGTCTAAAGAAAGAAGGGCTTTCTTTTGTTCTGCGATGGCTTGAGATCGCAGCATTTCATATAACTGTTGTTTCATTTTTTTTCTTTCTGTTTGCGCTCAATGTAGCGTTCTTGTTCTGAATTAATTCCCATACAACGGCAAATAAATAATACAAACGCTATCCAGGCGATGACAATAAATATCCATAGTAGCATGGACTTCGATTATATACAGTATTTAGAGGCAGTCAAGAGAATTTTTCAAGAATTCTGAAAAAAGTGTAATTAAGATAGTATGCCACTAGATTTATTAGGAGAAATTCATTCTAGCACTGGAGTAGCATCGGGTGATTGGAGAACATTTAGAGAAGAAGTTACAGGAATGTATCTCTTAAGTGGTGGATTGAGTGGTCCCATGCCGTGGTATAACCAGCATTTAATTAGAGAATACAACAGGAACGTCAGCAATCTGTATAAATCTTGGACTGGAGAAGCACCTGTAACCACAGGATTATTTATTGATCCTTACAATGCAGGATACAGCTACGAGGGAACAGGAGATTTTAGAGATTACCCTTAAACTTTGTCCATAGGTATTTCATATTCTGAGTAAGGCAAAAACCAATGCTCGCAATCATTTAATACATCTTTCAACAAGACCATAGACATCATATCTTTTCTACCTTTGCGTCGATAACCTTTATATAGACACTGATCTACCTTATCGACAGTCTCTCTTAGATTGCATTTTTGTTTTGCGAGGTTATATAAATCAACGTTTTTAGCATGAAGAAAGAATGCTCCGAAATCAAAAGCTACCCAAAGAGGTGTTCCATTTTCATTACACCAACCTGTTTTTCCATTAACATTAAGGAACTCTAAAAGAATTTTACCCTCTCTGGTTGAATTTTTTAATCCTTTTAAATCAACAGTCTCTCCGTTTACAACGAAGTCTACATGCCCAATATCTTGAGTTTTACCAGTCTTTTTAATTGTTAGACCAGCAGATAAACAAGAATGATGGTAACGCTTAGTGGACTCGTCCATGAGCTTCTTTGTGTGAGCTACATGGCTTAATCCCGAGAGACCTTTAGCTTTATCTGAGATCATATGAGTATATGATACTCCAACGCACGATTTGTTCAAGTATATAGAGCAAAAACCCCCACCCACAGGATGGAGGTGCCTAGAGTTTAGTCCTTAGACTAACCCGTAGACTTACTTCTGCTTGGCTTTCCCAATGTTTAAAGCTGCCCAATCAATAACTTTGTAAATCTTGGACAGGAAAGTCCCCTCTTTGGGGGTGGGTGTTGCGGCGGCGATAGCAGAAGCAAAAGCAATTGCGGCTGTCACAACTCCAAACCAAGGGTTATCCTGAACTAGTTGTAGAATAGTATCCATATCTTTATTTACACATTAATCGGGCTGAACGAAACCCGAGTTTCTCATTTTTTTCCAAAAAACTTTATCTGCCCACTGTTCGTGAAATCTCTCTTTATTAGCTTGTTTCCAACGTTCATGGGAATCTTTTGTTATTTGCATCGCTATGTTGCGAGATCTCCAGTCCCCCACTTTAGTCTTAGAATCCCTATCTATTTTGTAAATCTTGAAAAATTGGCGGTATATTTTAAGATGAGCAGACTCAATATCATGAACTGTTTTGTATTTTTCTGATGGAGACCAATGAGGAACCGCAATAATTTTGTTATCGACCTCTCCCCCATCAACAAAACCTAATACCCCCAAGACCCTGCAACTCACCATGCTTCCCCTATCAATAGGGTCATGATTAAAGATCAACACATCTAAAGGATCATTATCTAAAGCTAAACTTTGCGGAACAAAACCATAATTAATCGGGTATTGTAAAGAAGAAACAAGACATCTGTCTAATTTAAATATATTTAAATTCTCGTCGTATTCGTATTTTGTATTGGTTCCCTTAGGAATTTCGACAATACAATTGATGTGCTTGTAATCATCTTCTGTAATCGGAATATCATTTACTAAATTCATCTTTTCTTGCCCTGCCCTCGATATTTTTTCTTATAGAGTTTACTCTGTTTATGATTAGAAGTTTTACTTCTAGCGTGGACTCCCTTATTTTTAACCTTTTTCTTAAGGGAATACTTAGATTGGAGTGATGTTTTTTTGGCCATGACTAAATAAGAACATAAGTTGGTGCGATCTCAGCAATTTCCTCGCAAACACTTTCGATTTCTCGTCGCTGCATTTTATCTGTTAACTGTTTAAGTTTAGTTACTTCCCAACAAAATCTTTGATACTCGCTACTTTGAGTAATCTTTTCTTTTGTTTCGGAATCATAGATAAAACCATCTAAGACTTCGTATCTTGTGGGGTCAACCCATCTTTCGATAGGATCAAACACAGAGTTTCCCACAACGTAATTAAAGATATCGTTGCTGTTGACTTGGATATTAACTTTTTCCATTCCCCTTATTATAACGGGAAGACTAAGTTAATCTACAGAATTCTTATCCTACTGCGAATTTTTGAAACGTGCCTCTTCTTTTCTAAAACCGATCCTCCTTCACGACTTCCTGCTCCATTTGTATTGCCTTCTATAGTAACAACATAGCCACTTGAGTCTACGTCTTTAACTGCTAAACCAATATGAGAAAAGGTAAACACAACAATATCACCAGCTTTAATGTCTTCGTTTGTAGGTTTACGCAATTCAATTCCTCTATTTGATTCTTGCTTGGCCCAGTTTTCAAAGTCCCAAGCTCCAGCGGTTCTAGGTCTTTTAAAGTTTACATCCTCTTGCTCGATAGCTTCCCTTACTAACCAACAAATAAAAGCGGCACACCATGGCCAACCTTTATCAGCATCTAGCCATGTAGCTGCTTTGTATTCATCAACTCTTGGCCCACAATTACTACCGTCTACTTCGGATACTCCTATTTCCTCTCTAGCTAAAGAAACCATTTTTTGTGGTATACTCCCATTGATTGCGGGAGTGTCCTTAGTTGAGAGTTTAGCTAAGATAGCATTCCAAGTAACAGGTCCGTCAGCACCGTCAGCAGATACCCCAAGGAGTTTCTGCACCGCTCTTACTACTTCTTTTTTTCCCTTAAAATTCATTATGCACACTTTCTACTAAAACCAGCGCAGATAGACATCACAATACATAAGACGATAGTTAAGATCATGAAGTCTCTATAAAATAATATTTTTGCATTTAAAATCTCCGCTTGGGCTTCATTGTAATACATCTTCGTATCCATGATGTTATTAATCGCGTCAATTGTAGGGTCAGTCATGTCATACATGCGAGGAATAGAGGCTTTTATCATCTCTATATCTCCTTTATTTGCCCAGTCTATTAACTCATCAACATAAAGATTTATTTTCTTTTCTTGTGCGAATACAAAGTCAGCATATTCTATTTCGTCTGGAGTAATATCTTTCTTATATCCCTCTAGATATTCATCCTTGTAGCCTCTCTCCTCTTCTAAAATGTCCACCATTTCAGCAGGAGTTATAGAACCATGAGAAGTTTTAACAACAGAATTAACTATAATAACTCCATACCAATCAAAACACATCCCTATTTCCATGATAGATGACTCTGATTGCCTAGCATTTTCCTCTAGAGTAGATTCAATATCCTCTGTAAGAATCAATCCTTTCCACGCAAACGCTAAACAGATAGCTGCTAAACAATAAACAATAAACTTAGGTCTCATTTTTTAATAAATTTTTCTGGGTTCTTAGCGAATTTTTCTCCTAATCGCACGATACCGCTAATTACTTCTGGACTAATTACACCAATGATACCATAAGTGATAGCTTTTGTAAGAGAGGATACATCTGTTTGCTCTAACACAAACCATGCAATACCAGCCGCAATTGCGGCGGTGATTACTCTTTTAAACTGTTGTTTTAAAGACAACCCACTGTTTCCCGATAACAATCTAGCAAACATGGCGGCGGCACCCACAAGCGGCACCAACCATCCTCCGTTTAAAAACTCTTTTAAAATAGACTTTTCAGGCTCCATGTTTATTTATTTACACTCGATACAAAAAAAGCCCCCCTTGCGGGAGGCTTTTCTTTTATTTTTTTAAAAACCTGAGGTTATTAGAATTTGTATGACAATCCTGCGCCAACAACCCACTCTTCATCTACTTCAAGAGAAGAACCTTCAAGGGTATTATTGTTAAACGAGACTTTCCCAATAATTGAGACATCTTCTGTCAAAACGTAATCCGCTTTAACACCAAGCTCAAGTGCTTCATACTCTTCCGCAAAATTTACGGTAACAAAAGGACTTAAAGTAAGGTTTTCGACAGGTGTTTTGAAGTCATATGAAACTCCAAGTTCGACTCCAAACCAATCGTTGTTATCCTCATACCAAACACCAACAGAGAGGTCTGCAATATAAGTATAACTAGCGGTCAAAGATAATTCTTCCCTGTCTCCAAAGATAGACTCGGTATCTTTTAAAGCGGCAGTCAAGCCAATGTTTTGACCGAAAAGATCAACTCCAAGGCTATAACTGGCTCCAAAGTCCATTTCACCACCACCGTCAGTGTCGAAAAGTGATGCTCCAAATGAGAGATCTCCCCCTCCGAAAGCGGTAGATAAAGCAAGAGAACCTCCAATGGAGTCTTCTCTTGTTGCTAGACCCCTATCGGTGCTAAAGTTTGAGATTGATGCCCCACCTTCAACAGACAAATCTGTTGCGAGAGTAGTGGCTTGAGAACCTGCAATGCTAAAAGCAATGCCCAACATGGTCGTGAGACTAAACAATAGTGTCTTCATATTTTTGTATTATTACAGAATTTTAATCTTTGTCAACTCAATTTTACACATTCTATGTCATAAAAGTCAAAAATCTCCAGAGACTTCATGTCCCGTTCATATATCTCCCCATAGACAACCTTCGGAATGTCATAGGATGCTATCAACGTGGCGCAAGAGGAACATGGCAAAAGAGTTACAGCTAAAAGTTTTACTTCTCCCCTTTTTACAAGGCTTAAACAATTAGCTTCGGCATGAATCATGTAAGGTCTACGGCGATTTCTGTCTTCCCAAAACGAATCATCAACTTCTTTTCTTGGTGCTAAACCGTTGTAGCCCAAGGCTAAAACCATATTATGCTCATTTAAAGCACAAGCCCCCACCTTCATGTGGGGATCTTCACTCCGTTGAGATGCAGTTTTAGCTAAATCTAATGCGTATTTCTCCCAAGGAACCCTCATTTAGAGTAAATTTCTCTTTCAAGCCTACGATAACGAGCATCTGAGTGCCATACCTCGTCGGTCTGGGGAGTATATATCCCATCTCGGGTTTGAACAGGGATACTTTTACTTAGTCTTAGTGTAGAAGGCTGATAAATGTTCAAATCGCTTACGCTCTGCGTTGAGACGCTCGCGCAAGAGGTCAGCCCTATCAGCATCATTGCTATTGCCAGTTTGCCTAAGTTGCTCAATTGCTTCAACAATTGCAAATTCTCTATCATTGTGGTCTTTATGTAAATCATAATAAAATTTTTTATTTTTGAGACTTAGAAATAATTCTAAGGATTTTAAAACAGATTTGATTAGAGAGAACATTTTGCGTTTTTCTTAGAAGTAAAGATTTCTTTTTCGGTTTTATCTTCATAGACCTCTTTAACTGATCCGTGAACGGTCTTAGCGCAATCAATAGCCCAAAGCAAAGAACCTTTTAAGGTTGCGCTGTAAGCGTGATGATACTCTCCCTTGCGGTTATATACTCTGTATAGAACAGGTTTACTTTTCATTTTGTGGTATGAATTCAAGTGCTACCCTGCCTACGTTCTCTTTGTCGTCGGACAGGAATCCATTGACTACAACACATGAAGGCAAGAAGTCAACACTCTTTTCATCAAAAAAGTATTTTTCTTCACCAAAGGTCAATTCCCTCATTGACCCAACAAACTTTTGGGTTAATGAAGCTGTTTCTCCCATTAGGTGTTCCGTTGCTTGATTGGTTCCTACTACTTTAAATTGAGCTTTCATCCGATTACTTTTACACCAAACTACTGTATTTGGTGGGTCATTGAATATTATTGCTCGTTTATCGTATCTTTCAATCCATTTTTTATAGGATTTCACCTTATGTTTACGTCTGATTTCGCTTTTAATATAATTTTTATTATATTCTTTAAGTGCTAAATCAAAAATATCATGCACTGTCGAGATCAGTGAAGCACTGGTAAAATTTTTGGAGACCCCAAAGATGAAAGTTACATCAAAAAAAGATTCTTCTTCATGCAGGAAAATGGCTGTTTTTAATTTATCATTTTCTTTTGCTATATAAACAATGCAATTTTCAAAATAATAATCATACAAATCCTGTATTTTTTTTCTTTTTAAATAAGGGGAACGGATTCCTCCCAAGTCATAAGGCTTAGATGATATAAAGAAATCCCAAAAATGTTGCCATAACTCGTCGTTAGGTTCTTTTAACTGTGTAATTTTCACATCTTTATTATATTATATAATTAAAAAGTGTAAATCTAAACATGGCGGCAGAAGGAAAAAATAAAGTAGCTCAGAGTTTGTTGGACTTGCAGCCAACTGCTGTGCTAGAACTGTTTAGGGTTTTCCCTGATAGGGTTAACCTACCAAATCTTTTCTTGGGGTTTCATGGGGGTAGTAATTTTGATAAATCTATTACTTGGCAAGGTGTAGACTACTTGCCTTTAGCTATAGAAACAGAGGGGTTTGACATACTCGGTGATGGTAAATTAGCTAGACCAAAAATTAAAGTAGCTAATAAAAACAATATCATTACTAACTTCCTACAAAACTATAAAGACTTAATTAATGCTAAATTTGTAAGGAAAAGGGTCCAAGTAAAATTTTTAGATGATTCAAATTTCCAAGGAGGAAATCCTTTTGGTGCCGCTGATTCTAAAGCTGAATTAACTAATGAAACTTGGATTATGGGTAGAAAGACCCAAGAGTCTAAGATATTTGTAGAGTTTGAATTAAACTCACCTCTAGATTTAGAAAACTTTAGCGTTAATTCTAGAAATGTTGTTGCTAAATTTTGTGGTTTTCAGTATCGGGGAGAGGGTTGTAGATACGCAGGTTTCCCTGTTGAAAAAGATGATGGATACCCTTTTAAGGATGCAGATGGGGTATCTGTAGTTCCACAGTTTAACAGTCCTACTCCTGTAGATTTTTTCCATTCTAATTACGCAGAGTGGACACCTAATTCTGGTTATTCTAAAGGAGATATCGTATGGGTAAAAAGCCCTACAATCAATGTTCCTCCAGTCGATTTTAATCCTAACGATGACACAGTATACCCTTTAAAGACTGTATATGTCGCAGTTTCAGGAGACGGTGGCGCTACAAATTCTGGTAAATCTCCAGCAAATAATCCTAGTTATTGGCAAAAAGACGGATGTAGTAAAAAGCTAGGGGCATGTAGAAAAAGGTTTAATGCTAGCTCTCACATAGAATTTATAGGGGGAACTGTTACAACCAAAACTTTTCCATCGGTTAGAATTTCAGGAACGACTCTTGGTTCTGCTCGGAGTAAAGATGACTTTACACCCACCATTTTTGGCCGCCCCGTTGGACCTTCAGCGGCTCCACTTAGATATGCTACAAATACAGGATTCTTCCACTCAAATGAATTAACTGGAAAGCTTACTGGTAACTTTACTTTAATGGGGTTTGCTAATGTTAGATCTTCAAGTCCTAGCCGAGCAGGTATTTTTTCTAGCTCCAAACAAGCAGATGTCGGAGTATGGCCATCATCAAGATACGTTAATATGGGCATAGGCATGAATCGTGGAATACAAGCAGAATACCTTGGTTATAGAATTAGTCCAACCACCAATAATAGTAGATATAATATATATCAGCGCCAAGGTTTAGCTGCTTTACAAAGACTAACGGAAGATGAGTTTGAGGTATGGAATCAATATGTTATAACGCATGGTAGAGGATTAGAAAATGGGTTAACTGCTAGCCAACAAGAAATTATCAATGGAGAAGGAGAAAATGCAGTAACACAAATTAATTTTTATGTTAATGGAGAACAACAGGGAGAACCAAGCCGCCCCAAAAAAGGTGACAATGAAGTGAGAGGTGCAGATATTTTAAATCGTCGCTTTCTTGGTAATTTCGGGAGCCTTGCAGAAAGAAAAACTGCGGCGGCAGGATGGTCAGCATCTATTGACCCTGATGGGCCACCGTATGGACCTCTGCCTAATGCATTTATGATTGGGGGGGTTGAGTATTACGGTTACGACTCACAGTCTTACGAGCACCAAGATAGACCCACTGTTTCATGTATAAATGGTCATATTGCTACGTGGGCTCTCTGGAACAGAGTTTTGTCCCAAGAGGAAATTGATTTTTTGAGAGTTGTTCCAATATCTAACGATCTTAACATAAACACTGTTAATATAGTCCCCAGAACATACGCGGAATGCACGGGATTGATGTCAACACTTACAGGTGGAACAGGAGATGGTCTCCCTGCGGGAAGTCCTCCTTTGCTTTATGGTCATGATAGCTTGATTGCTTGGTGGGATGGAACGACAGGAGATTCAAGTATTGGTAATGGATTAGTTGATATTCACACTGGAGGTTATCATCTGACGGGAAGCGGTAGTTTCTCAGGTCTTAACCGAGGTTATTACGAAGGTAATCCAACAAGAATACCCAACCCTACACCTAACAATCCACGGTTTGGTGGATTCCCAGGAACTGATGGATTTAGCTATGGAAGAAACACTTCGATTTAAGGATGTAGAGGAGGCTTTATCCTCTATAATAAATATTTGTAAATCTTCTTTTAGAAGGGAGCTTTGCGGGTTTTTGGGTTATGACCATGAATCAAATGAATATTTAGTGCAGGAGGAGAAAAATATCTCTCCAGAGCCAGAATCACATTTCTTGATAAACCCTTTGAACTATCTACTTTTTAAAGATGACTATGACATGGTTGCTGTTTTCCATAGTCATGTCTTGGGAGATGAGAAGGAATCTGAATTTGACGTAAAAATGGCTGAGACCTGTTGTCAGGCATTTTTAATTTACAGCCTAAACACAAAAAAAATAAATATTTATACACCCAAAAATGTAGAAGGAGATGTAAATATATTAGAAAGGGTGAAGGAAGTAATATGACTTTAGTAAGACTACATGGAATTTTAGCTCAAGAGTATGGAGATACTTTTACTTTGGCTATTACAAACCCAAAAAATACCCTTCATGCTATTGACTGTAATAAAAAAGGTTTTATTAGAAGGTTAATTGAGCTTCACAAAGAGGGTTTGCCTTATGATTTAATAATCAATAAAACTAGAATCACTCACGAACACCAGATTGATTCACTCAAAAACCCCGAAAGAATTGATTTGGTTCCAGCTATAACAGGTAACGGACCTATATCTTTAGGGGCGATCTTTTTGAACATCGGTAAAGCTTTGTTGTTTGCGGCTATTTCTTTTGCTTTAGCCCCAAAACCTCCAGAACCCGAGGCTCTAGAATTGACTGCTGACGCTGGGAGAGAGTCTTTAATTTTTTCAAACGTAGCTAATGTAGCTAGTCAGGGAGCCCCTCTACCTGTGGGGTTTGGAAGGCTTAAGGTCGGATCTCAAGTTATTCAAGCAACAATCAAATCTTACCCACAGCATCAGAGGCAAAGAGATGCGTTAGTGGGTGAAGCTGCAAGAGCAGGTTCTAATTCTCGTTATGGTAGATTTGCCCCCATAATGCAAACAAGTAAGGCATCAGACCAGAAAGATTCATGAGTCATATTTTAAAAAAGATGCAGATTGCTGGAGGAGGTAAAAGGCGAAATGAGCCTAAACCTCCAGTTTATAAGCCTCCCGTTATGGGAGAGTTACAGTATGGAGCTTCCTTTAGTTACTCAGAGATCCTTGATTTAATTAGCGATGGACCAATCGAGGGGATCGTAAACCGATTTGGAGAGGTTGTTGATGGTCTCGATATACTACAAGGAATATATTTAGACGATACCCCTGTAGCTGTTACTCCGCAGAAAAATAAACGCTGTCCCAAGGTCGGTAGTGAAACTAATTTTGACGCTAATGTTATAGCGGAAACGGTAGAGGTTCAGCCCAGTAGATTGTCTGAAGTAGTGGGATCTGGAATAAAAAACTGCCAACTGTTTTTTAAAGCCGTCAATCAACAGAAGGATAGGTCGTCAGCAGGAAGGATTACCGCTCTTGAGAAAGATGGAGTCATTGGGCCAGTTCTGGACGGGGAAGTTGTAACTCTTCCACATGTCAACATGATAATGTTGAGGGAAAGAAATTCAGATAACAAATGTCAAGATAGACATCCGAGAAATAAAGATCTCAGGGGTGTATATTACCGAGCATATTTGAAAAAAACGGGGGGAAGCGCAGAAAAAAGATTTTTCTTTTGGAAGAACGGAAATGTAAGGTCTGAATTTAATAGCAACGATAACGCTGTCTTTAGAAGCGCAACTGAACCATATGGTGATATTGATAGGGTTGGTTGGGCAGATTGTGCTACTTACCATAGAGATGATGGATTTCCCGCAGGGACAACTAGTCAAACCGTTAAATTCTACATCGGATTCGGTGGTGACAGTATGGGTTATGTGAGTAGTGGTAAAAGGCTTTGGCATAATACCTATTGGGATATAGGAAGAGTAGCAAACGGTTTTTCTGGCAGTGGAGGAGGTTTAAGTGCCGCAAGACATGACAACACAAATGTCAGAGCTTTAAAGTCTATTTTAAATTTATTTAATCAAAATAATAGTGAAGGGAATTTAGATCCTGATGCTCTTCTTATCCAGAGGCAACTCGCCTCTAAAGCTTTAGGAGCTTTAGGTTGGAACCCCAATCACCCTTTTAATGGCTCTCAAAACGGTGCGGTAGCATTAATTAGAGATTGGCAGAAAAAATCAGCCAACTCAAGAACGAAAAATTGGACATGCATAGTTAAAGTAGAAGAGAACAACCCAAACTTAGAAGGTAAAAGTTTATTTAATGCCGAAGGTGAATTAGAAAGCATGTTTACCTATCCTTATGGGCTTACTAATGGATGGAATCTTTATTTTAAGATGAGAGAAGCGGGGATAAGAATAGCTGATGTTACTTGTCCTGTCGTTGAAAAAAGAGGTGACGAAATAGTCGCCACTGGAAAAATGTTTGGATTTCTTCTTTTTCAGTTTGCTCCACTTGTTCGAAGAGATGCTTTAAGATGTAGTGGTGATAGGTGGGGGTGGGGAATAAATTTTGCGATACCTAAAAAAGTAAAAGATTTATTTGCTGATTTAGATTGTTTTCAATATGCAAAAGAAATAATTCCTTTGAGCGAGCACGGATTTCAAACGACAAACCAAAAATATAATTACTCTAATGTCTTAGCGGAATTTAGAGATGGCTCAGAAAACCAAGGTCCATTTAATTTCTTTAAGGCTGTATTTATTGACCATAAATATGGATCTCAACTTTTTGGTCCCTTCAGTTCAAAGGGGGGTTTAGAACCTCAAAGAATTCTACAAAATCCATCTATGCTTACCCGAGCAGAAGTTTTGCAAAAGGGTAGAGCAAACAACTATAATTTAGAAGTGGGATCGGACGGTCTGCCTCAAGGTGAGGGTAGTGATGACGAGAGAACTGGTGGAGATAATGCAACAAGAGATTATGGATCTTGGGCCAAGGACTCCCTAGTTCACTGGGATGAGATAGCCCTTCCCACAACACATTATGTTTACAATCCCAATGTAACTAGTTGTTTTATTACCCTTAATATCGCGAGCTTAAACGACACTTTGATTAAAGAGGTCGATAATGTAGGGGGGTCAAGTAACAGTAATAATGATTTAAAAATAGGAACTAAATTTCCTACGGTTTTAAACATACAGGTCGAAACGGGTAGGATAGGCGAAAAGGGTAGTGAACTTCCTTTCAAAACTTTCACTTATAGAATTGTTGCTTTAATTGAAGGCTCTACTTTAATTGATATAGGTAACCCTGATTACAAAGGAGAGTCGTCAAAGCAATTTGTGGTCAGGTTGGATGGAGCAAATACTTTAAGTGAACCTTTTCCTTTGCCCAGAGTAAGAAGATCTAATGTTGAGAGTCTAAACTCTACAGGCGAGATAGGCTTTCAAGCCGACAGTATTGATCAAGACTCTGTAGAAAAAAGATATATAAGAGTAACAAAGTTATCTTTTGAGTCTCATTCTGTATTATTGAATAAAGATGTTTCACTAGACAAGGTAACTGAAATTATACCTGTAGATTTACCTTATCCGTTTTCAGCTATAGTGGGAACAAAGTTAGACTCCAGAGCTTTTGGGTCAATACCTCCAAGGAGTTTTGATTGTAAATTAAAAAAAGTTAGGCTTCCAAGTAATTATTTTCCTGTCGTTAATGGAATTGATAAAAGATATTGGGAGACACAGGCAAAATATAACTCATGCCCCAAAGACTCTAAGCTTATCTATGCTGGAGATTGGGATGGCACCTTCCACGATGAACTGAGATGGACTGATAACCCAGCTTGGATTTTATATGATTTATTAGTTAATCAACGCTATGGAATGGGTTCTCACATAGATGTGGATTCTATAAACATATGGCAGCTTTATGAAATAGGAAGGTTTTGTGATGCAGTCGATGAGGACGGTTACTTCAAGGGAGTTACAGATGGAAGGGGAGGATTAGAGCCTCGTTTTTCTTGCAACATAGTTTTCGACCAAGGACAAAAAATATATGATGCGATTAACACAATAGCTAATATCTTTAGAGGTAGAGCTTTCTTTGCTAACTCAGAAATAACTTTTGTTGACGATAGACCAAGGACACCCCTCAATTTGTTTACTAATGAAACAGTAAAGGATGGGATGTTTTTCTATGGTAACTACAGGAGAGATGAGCAATATAATTGCGTTGAGGTAGGATTCAAAGACCGCTTTGATAACTTCGCCCCCAAGATAGAAGTTATTGAAAACGAAGAAGATATCCGAGAGAGAGGTGTTTTTAAGAAAAAAATTGAAGGAGTGGGAATTACTTCTCGCGCCATGGCTAGAAGAGTCGGACAGCATGAAATATTTTCTAGAATTACAGAGAACCAAACTGTAGCTTTTACCGCTGGATTAGAAAGTTTGTTATGTCAGCCTGGGGATTTGATAACTATTGAGGATGAGCTAAAAACAAATAAAGCAAACTTTGGTAAAATATTAGCCGTTGATCTGGAGGCCGAAACAATTCGATTAACTAATACTTTTGTTGATTCTGATATGAACGGAATATTGACCGTTTATAATCCAACAGGAAGAAATAGTTTAAGTGATATTGAAAGCGGAGCCCAAATAAACAGAGAAAGGTATGAATTTTTCACTATTACAGGAAATGACTCTCCCCCAAAGGATATGTGGGTCTCAGGTAATACGATGTTCACGGGAGATTATGGGTTCTCTGGATATACAGATGGTTATGCAGATGCTAATCGCGAAGATGACAATTCAGACACTCGTTTTAGAGAATATGCATTATATACAGGAGACCCCTCTCTCACAGATTACCCTTATATTTATTTTGAAACTGGTGTAACAGGGTGGGTCTTTGGATCTGGAAATGCTCGTAACTTATATTCTGGAACTTTTATATCTCAGTGGACAGGAGCACAGACTTTATTTGACCTGTCAACTGGAAAAATAGCGGTTCTGGATATGACCGCCGCCGCAGGAGATAAGAGATCCACTGATGCAGATAAGATCGCTGCCTTCTCTGGTTTTGATGAGGCTAGCTTTGTGGGACCGTATTATGGCGTAGAACAAAGACAATTACCTAATATTGTCGGTCCTGATCAGATGGCCATCTTAAATGTGACGGGTAACATAATGAGCACTCCTGCTGAGTTGGCAGCTACAGGTTTGAATAACTATGGAACTTTAATTTCTGGTGTTGATAAACCTGAGTTACTGCCATTCTTAAAATTAGGTAGTGCCGCTAAATTTGAAATAAAAGATGCAAGTCCATTTATTTACAAAGTTGTCTCTCTAAAAGAGGAAGCTCCAAACGAATATTTAGTAAGCGCAACCAAATATGAAACAGGTAAATTTAAATTAATTGAAGACGACATAAGCATCGAGCCTTTGACTAATACTTTTAGTTATCAATCTTCTCAAACCGTTAATGGAGTGACTTATACAACTCTTGATTCCCCAATTATAAATCAAGTTACAACAGGAATTCCTAATTTAGCAGATCAAACTTTTAACATAACAGGAACATGGGGTGCGGTGAGTAACAGCACGGGATATAATATTATTTTAACATATCCAAATGGACAAACACAAGATGCATCAGTCACAACGACAGATCATGCGTTTACAGGATTATCGCAGGTAGGTGTATTTAATTATAGTGTGAATGCACTAGGTAATAAGGGAGGAAATAATATTCAAAATGCATATTTCGATTCTCAATATAGCACATCGGGTATTTTTGTTGTTTACAATGAACTTTTAACTCACAGCACTTCATTCTTGAATCAAATAACTATTTTATAAAATGCCTCTTTATTATAATCCTTTAACTGTTATCAAGAACCAAGGAGCAGCAGTATTCTGTTCGGGGGCTAAAGATTATGTTACTGATGCTACAGGGGTAGGGGGATACCTTAGAGATCGTGCTGTTAGTGGATCTTGGACTGGATTGAATTTTGTGCATGTGGCAGTGCCGTCAGGGGGAAGTGCTCTTCCCACGGGATATTATACTCCCGCTTCTGACCATTTTATTTCATCTGGTGTCACAGTTATCGGGGGAGCAACCCCAAATGGAGACATTAGAATAGACCCCACTGGATTTATTGAGGGGCAATATTGGAATACAGGAGCGTTTACAGATCTTCCCAAGAATACTTTTATGTCTGGGGCTTTGTATGTTGCAGGAGGAAATGTAGGCATAGGCAGCACATCATCCCTAGATTGGTTCAAGGTGGGTGTGGGATCAACAGACCCAGGAGGTAGTTACTATCAGGGCTATTTTAAAACAAAAAATATTCATGAATTTGATTTAGATTTTGAGACTGACACA
>VTLG01002816.1_pt1 | contig 17290 bp, 22 predicted proteins | sample 4694571 | NCBI WGS metagenome assembly VTLG01 (sample SAMN12604809, study PRJNA352737) | marine metagenome | biome: ENVO:00000447; feature: ENVO:00000209|ENVO:00000569|ENVO:01000036; material: ENVO:00002151; isolation source: viral sequences binned using virsorter ...
TAATAAGTGTAACATTTGTCTTTACCTCCTGTAACAATTATTTATAACTGTACAAGAGTCTGGCTTCAACGTAGATTAATGCTAGAAATGCTACGCTCGCCACGAGAATTTCTGCAGTTACCAACATTACTTGCCTCCTTTAACTTCAATACCTCTGTAAACAAGTTGTTTTTGTTGAGGCTGTTGCTGTTGCTGTTGTTGTACACGAGTTTCAGTATCGTACTGAACCCCTCTGTATGTGACTTGTGCCATTTGGTTTCTCCTAAAGTAATTGGACTTTGCACCTTTAACTCTTTCGAGTGATCCGTGTTCCCGTTCCTTCAGTCGGCTTTTGCGTCCTCTTGCGAGGATGAACGAACCCGTTCCGAGTCGGCTTACTTGCGTCTTATGGTTTAAAATCGCATTTTTCTTCTACTTTAGTTTTAAAGTAGTCAATCAAATCTAATTTAGATTGTTCATCAAGATGTTGATCTTGTCGAATATCATGTGCTAACTCTTTCCACCCATCACATTTAATAGTCCAATGGACTGGATCGTGACTTGCGAGAAGAGATAGGTAAAGAAGAATGCCCATAAGATGAACGATGTGTTTATATTAACACATTCATACTATATATGCAAGTAATAGTGTAATCTTTGTTACAGAAAACCCTACATGCGAAAAATTTTGCGGAGATTTTTTTGCCCTATTTTTGGAATCACTTTCGCTTTTTGGTTTTGGTCTTTGAATTATTGTATCCCCACAACGCAGGTTTGATTGTACCTTTACCATAGTCAATCATCTTTAAACCTGTTTTAAACTTATCATAATACATATCAAACAACTTAACTCTTGCACCTCTTGTAAGGTCATAACAGACCCTCTCATTGTATTCATAAGTCACAATACAAGCATCAGTGGGTGCGTTAGTGGTTGCAACCTGTTCGAGAGTTCCATTCTCTATCACAATTTCACAACCATACTCACTCTTATGATTTTCTTTTTCTTGACTTGTCCAAATCAATTGTTTCTTTTCCTTTGGTTCTGGTTTAGTTTTAGTCATCATGATCTACCACCCCATTGAATGTCTGAATATGCTTCAGTAACAATGTCTTTTGTAATTTTATATTTTGATTCTAGATTTTTGTCTTTTACAAGAATAATAATCTCTGCTTCAAGAGGATGTAAACCCTCAAGAATATTAATAAACATTGTCTCACGACGAATGTTATTCAAAGAATCATTACCTCCTTTCAAAAAGTGATAAAAGTTTTTGTACTCTCTACGAATTGTGGTGTGTCCTTGCTTATCACCCGTTCCCATTGAGAAAGAACCTGTCTCATGCATTTTACGAACCTCATGAGAAATTTTAGTCGTTAAAGTTCCACTGTTTGATGTCTGCTCATCATAACCTGTGTAAGGAACTTCACCTTCTGGTAACACAGATATAATAGTTTCATCAAAATTCCATATGAATAATGCTTTCAAAGATGGGTCTTCGTATCTTTTCAATACTTCAACTTTTTTTGCCTTTGATCTTTGTTTTGATACAAGATGTAGTACCTCAAATGCAAAAGGTTTTAATGGAAGTTCAAGTGGATCTTTTTTAGTCTTCGTCTTCTTCGGTGCTGTCGTTGTCATAATTGTTTTCAAATCTAAATGCTACAATTTCATCTGGTACAAGATTCCCATTCGGGTCAAACATCTCAGGATGTGGTCTTGGAATCTCTCGATAATTCATCATATAGTCTCTTGCGACCCAACCTATGAGTGCTCCAAGTATGAAAAACATAATTGAAATAGGTAAGGCAAGTGCGGTAAGGACTTGAATATCCATGATACTCCTTGGGTAGTGTTATTTTCTTTTCGACAAAGAAAATTCAAAGTGGATACTTATCTCTCGATTAAGAAAATTAAATATCTTATCAAAGACAAATGAAACTGGTTTCACTTGTTTCTTTTTTCCTCCATAGAGGATAAATTCAAAACCACGATTGATTTCGAGGTTTGATTTATTTAGCTCAGACGGAGATGATTTTTTGTTCTCTGAGGAACTTAACTGTTTCAACCGTACCTCCTAGTTTTTTACCATCACAAATAACCTGTGGAAATGTAGTTCCATATCCAAATTCATCAGTGAATGCCTTTTCATCAAAGTGTTCACCTAAAGTATACACCACAAAACTACTACTTGTCAACTCCAATACTTTTTTTACCTTTTCACAATATGAGCATCCTTTCTTTGAAAACACAGTGAAATTCATCTTTGTTGTTATCCTTAAATAATGATTTATAAAATAAAAAAGGGAGGAAAACCTCCCTTTGTGTTACCACCAACACACTCCCCCCACCACAGGGGAGTATCTCCAGTCCCAAATCTCAAGGATGCTAGAGACTTTTATATTATAAAGTATTTTTTGATACTTGTCAAGCTATAGTTCTGCATCCATTTTAAATGTATCACCACCATTAAGATAAACAGTTAGTGTTCTTGCGTTTGTCATACCACTCAATCCAGTAAGTGCTAATGCGAGCATGTTGTTAGTGGCTCGCCACCTTCTAACAGTTGGAGTTTGAGATCCTGAATTTGTTTGATTTGTTGCAGTAAAAACTGCCCAAGAGCAAGCATTTAAAGTTGGCGATGCCCTCAGTGGAACTGATAAAGGAACATTAAACTCAGCAACTGTAGTGCTATTACTTCTTCCAAAACCTAGTGCTGCTTGATCACTTATCCCTTCAAATTGTTGGTAATAGCGTTGGCAACGTAAAAGTTCATCTCCGAAGCTGCGGTGCTCGAACGTGGTTGCTGTGTCTCCAACTTCTAATTGAACTCCTGTGTATTCAAATGTTGCATCATTTGTTGTGTACCATGTTGTGGTATTAGTTGGCATACGTTGATTACCATTATAAGTACCCCATTGATTTAAAGTAACCCCTGCGTCTGTATAATCAGTGCCATGATATACACCAAAAACAATAGTTAACCCACTGTCAACATCATTATCAAATTGTAAATTAGAATTGCCTGGAATTGTTTTTGTTATTTTTGTCCAAGTATCAGCAGTTAAAGATCCTGTTTCAAAAGCATATCCTTGTGCTGTTCCATCAAATGTTCTTATATCTCCAAAAAAGTTTTGTGCAACACTTGATTTTACCCAAAATGAAAGAGTAATAAAACTTGAGCTAGATTTATAATTCCAACCACTATTTGCAATATCCTGTGCTTCTAATTTAGTTTGGGTAAATAATCTGTCACCAGCACCAGCACCACTTGTTTGGTTTCCGTTTGTAATTTTAAGAGCTTTTCTAAAACCTAATGTGTAAGGTGTAGTTCCACTTGCAACGTCAACCTGTGCTTGTGTTGGAGCTTCATCATGGCCTGTACCAAACAATGGAAATCTATCTACAATAAAAACGCCTACATTCCCTGACGTACCACGTTGGGCCACGTTCATGGCTCCGTTGATTGCGATGTTGCGATGAGAGAGTTGTCCTCCACCAGTCATTCCAGTTATTTTTGCAGTGCAAGTTCCATCTGCAGCTGTTGTGATTGCATCACTCGTTGCACTATTGTGTCTGATTGCGTCTACTTTTAATGTGCTCATTATACTGATCCTATTGCTGTAATTTGAACCACTGGTTTTATTTTAGCATTAGTACCACTACCAGTTGTTCCTGATGAAAATCCTTGAGTATACCAGTTAGCATGAGGGGTGTGAGGTGAATCATTCACAGAACCATCATGAGAATTACTATAATCTCTGCCTTTAACGGATAGTTTTTTGGTAGAACTACCCCAACTTGTATACTGACCAACACTTGCACCACCCGTATAAGTAGCACCTATATGAATTACTGACCTGAAAGCAACGTAATGATGATCACTAGCCGTATTAAGTTGTAATAAAGAGTTTACATTTGCTGTATCATCAACAGACATGGCGAAAAACATTATTGAAGATGTATCAACATTTCTACAAAAAAAGCTAAAATCAAATATAACTTGAACTGTACCTGTTGGAGGTTTGTAGTTAACAACTGATCCTTCTAAATCCGTCCAAGTAGTAGTCATATCTTGTGTGGCAGTTACGTCTTGCATTGTAATACTACCTTGACTTAAAACATGTGTAGAACCATCGGCTAAACTAGCAAATTGCTCTAAGACTTGTCTTGCACCTGTGTTAGAAGAGGGTGTTGCGAATGAGAGTGCACCCGATCCATCTGTTTTTAAAAATTGTCCATCACTCCCGTCGGCACCAGGTAACTTAAAAGTGCGATTTGCCGCTGGATTACTGTCAGGCACTGTGAGAGAGACACTGTTGCCTCCCGAATGTACTAATTTTATATTACTCATTATGTATCTCCCACACGCATAAATGTAAAACCTGTTCTTTGAGCAGTAGATGAAGTTAAAATCTGTCTATTTGAATTACCTACTGCTGACAGTTTAACTTGATCATGTGTTGTATCGGTTATATCCATAAGAAATTGAAGTTGTGCATAAGCATAAGCATTTGTTGTGTAACCTGATGACCATCCCTGAGCTGTGATTACAAAACTTCCACCTGATCCAACCTTTGTGTTTAGAAATAAACCAAATGAACTATGACTACCACCTGATGCATAAAATTGAGCGTAACCCATAATTAAATATTTACCAGTAATAGGAAAATTAAAAACACCACTTGATTCAGTCATGGGTGAACCAACACCACCATAATAAGATGCATCATTCCGTTCCCAATTTGCGGTTAAATCCGTCGTTGAATTATTAGAAAAAGTGTAATTGTCGTTTAATCTCCACTGATCGATCATTGTTATTCCTTCAGTCAAAGATGACTTAGCAGATGTCACCGCATTATCTGCTAATACATCAGTATCTACGATACCATTTGGCAGACCTCCAACTGAGAGTCCTGTTATACTTCCGTTTCCGTTTATCGTTACTGGCATAAGATTCTTTACTCCCTGATATTTATATTATCGTCAAGAAACTACCTGATGGTACAGTAACCGTGACGCCAGCTTTGATTGCTATCGGTCCTGCTGCCATCGCATTTTTACCTGATGTTATAGTGTAACTCACATCCACTGAATTGTCATTCTCATAAAACACTGCGTTTGTTGTGGCACCACCAACAGCACCACCAACGCCTGTAAGTTGCGAACCATCACCAAAGTATGTAACAATACCAGACCCAACTGGTCCGACTGTCCCACCTGTACCAACTCTTATACCACTTCTTGCTGTTAATATTCCTACTGCGTCAACGTTTGTTACGTCTTCGTATGTCAATGTTCCTGCAATACCAACAGTTCCGTTGAATACTGCATCAGTTACAAAAGTTATTTCCCCTGTCGCACGATCTACATGAAAAGTTGTACCAGTCGTGGTAATACCAATTGTACCAATACCCGACTGCGTTCCATCTATATGAAGTAGTAAGTCTCCATTAGAATTTGTTATTTTTATTTTTTCGTTGACTGATGCACTAGTAGGATCTGACTTTGCTTCAATGCCATGAATTCTAAGGGTACTCATTCTTTTAGTATATCCTTTTAATTATTTAGCCTGATACTTCCATTACCGTTATTGAAGATACCATTCCTTCGTTTGTGTTACTAGCATTTCTATTAAGATAATAAGTAGTACTATTTTCACCAGACCATCGAACTTTATAAGTAACTGGACTAGTAGTGGCTGGACTATCTAAAAACTGCACACTAATATTATCTGGAGCAAAATTATTACGATTTTTATGATAATAAGAAGCATTAACAGAACCACCCTCTGTTCCTTTGGCAATATCAGTTGAATCTCTTCTTAACTGAATAAAGTTATTTTTCTCTGCAGTGTTACAAGCAACAGCAACTGTAGTCATAACAAATATTTTACTATCTGCTCTTGTAGGTGTGATTGTGACAGACATTCCTGGTATGTCAAAGAAATTACCTGATCCAGTTAGAGCTTGACTCTCAAACTCTGTATGAGTAACTGATTTTAATTGAATGATGCCACCTGCACTACCAGAAGGAAGTCCATCTCTTGGAACGATTCGATTGGTTCTTAATTCTGACATTATGCTGAAATCTCCATTAAATGAACATATGAAACACCACTAACTCCAGTCTCCGTCATCTGCATTCTTAATGTTCCTCCAGTTCCTGAATTATAAATTCTAGCCATTGTTTTATATGTGACTGCACTTGTAGTATTTGGTGAATCTAGATAATTAAAATTCCAATTAAAACCATTTCTAAAATATCCAGATTGCTCAAAAGGTCCAGTGCCATCACCCAATGGATCATGAATTACGGTGGAACCTCTTAATAATCTTATACCAAAATAGGATGCGCCAGCACTGGATATATTTTGATAGACTTGTTGATTAATCATAACCATGATTTTACTTGTGGCAAATTTTGGAGTAATTGTTCCAGTAAGATTAGTATCTTCGTATGTTTGAGTAGTGGTTTGGAATTGAGCGGTGATTGTATTGGTTGTGACCTGTATAATGCCTCCTCCACCACCAGTGGGAACACCATCGGTTGGAATTATTTTATCGACTCTTAATTCTGATGACATGATTATTCGGGTTCAGTTGGCCAAGTTACGGATGTTAAATCTAATTGATAATCAGAATTTAACTTTGGTGTTGCTTTCGCAGGTAAATCACGAAGTGCTTTACGATATGTTTTCCAAGCATTTGATAATGTTAAATCAGATGATGCTCTCCAATCTGTAAGTGCAATTCTTCGATTTCTTTCCTCACGCAATAATCTCATTGGTTCTGCTGCATTAAGTTCAGAAATCTTACTATTGATTTCTGTTTCTGTTGGTTTTGTCTGATCTTTATCTCTCCATGTAAGACCAGAGTATTCTGTTCCACGAAGAACCCATTGTGCTCCTGGTTTTAAATTTAAAAGTGCTGATCCTATGTCATATTTCATAATCTTATTTATAATTCAAGGTGCAATCTCCATGACAGTAAGTTGCCCAGAGGATCTGGTATTACCTGATGTATCACCATCATTATCATTCCGACCAAAATACATAACATAATGAGATGCTGTCGGGTTTCTAAATTGTAACTTATAAGTAATAGTTCCAGTTGTATTATGATCTGTATCTATTGCATGAACTGGTGTCGGAGAGTGTGAATAAAGATTACTCCAACCTGAAGTTCGATAACTATTACCAAACATGGATAGGACTCTATTACTACCACCATCAGCATCTCCAACCCAACCTGAAGGCACTGTGTCCGCACCACCAGCTATGCTTCTAACAAATCTACCATAACATGTCACATTAAGAGATCTTAAAGGTATTGTTCCAGTTAAAACTATTTTACTATTAGCAAATCGAGGTGTTATTGATATTTGATATCCTGATACATCTTGAAAGGTTGTAGTAAGTGTTAGATCAGTTGCATTTGTTCTATACACGTTCTGAACTTGAAGAACCATGCCAGATTGACTTAATTTAGCACCTTCTACTCTTCCATCAGGATGAAATGTAATTGCCATAACTCTCCTATACTACACGATAACCCATGCACCGTCAAGTGTCATGGTTGAACCTAATGTAATTGGTCCTGCATTCAATGCGTTTCGACCAGTTCCAATATAATATCCACTTGGATTATCTAATCTTGCGTTAAAGATAAGTGATCCATCACCAATGTATATACCTCTAAATGAATTTGCAGCACCAACTGTTTCATAATTATCAACAGTCGTTGTATTGACACCAAGATTCTTTGTGGTTGTAATGCCAGTTGTTCCAAAATTAAATTCACTACCTGAAGGAAGACCTGTTAGTCCTGAACCATCACCAACAAATTTAGTCGCAGTAGCAACGCCAGTGATTACGACACCACTATTGTTTGCCTCTGCCTTTGTTGCATTACCGAATTTAAGTGTCGCTGCATCAATACCAGTCAAAGCAGTTCCACTTCCTACAAAACTTGTAGCAGTTACAACACCAGAAACTTTAATGTCACCACCGACATCGAGCATGGATGTAGGTTGTGTAGATCCAATTCCTACCTTACCAGCGGCATCCTGTACGACACCTCCCGTGCCCGATTGATGTTTCCAGTTGTTAAATCGGATGTCAGACATTATATATTTTTTAACTATTTAGTCACGATTTATAATTCTGCATCAGATGTAATTTTAAATCCATATACATAACCTCCACTGGCAGAAGACCATTGAGGATAACATCCCTCAAGTTGTATCTCATCAGTCATACCACTAGTGATAAAGGTTTGAAAAGAAGCTCCACTAATTAAACCATCATGAACCATTGTGTTAGTTGGTATGGCTCTTTTAGTAACCTTAAAAGGTGCACCAACTCCAATATAATTAGAATAATCAAAAGCACGAACAGCTCCTCCTACTATTTCGTAATATCTCTGGCAACGTCTAAGTTCATCTGCATAACTGCGGTGCTCGAACGGGGTCGCTACAGGTCCAACCTCTAATTGTATTCCTGTATACTCTAAAGTTGAATCATTTGTTGTATACCATGTTGTTGTAACATCTGGAAATCTTGCTGCTGAGACATATGGAATCCAACTATTAAAAGAGACACTATTATCTGTATAGGTAGTACCTATCATCGGCCACATAATGAACATTAATCCAAGTTCTTTTCCGTTTGTAGCGTCATTATCAAACTGTAAATTACTATTTCCAGGAATTACTTTAGTTATCTTTGTCCAAGTATCAGCAGTTAAAGCACCTGTTTCAAAAGGATAAATGTGTCTTGTCCCATCCAAAACATCGATGTACCCATGAAAACTTTGAGCAACACTCGATTTTATCCAAAAACTTAACGTTATATAACTTGAAGTAGAGGTGTAATTCCAACCACAACTAGACATGTCTTGTGCTTCAATTCTTGTACTAAAACTTATATAATCATTAGCATCAGCACCACTTGTCTGGTTGCCATTTGTAATTTTAAATGCTTTTCTAAAACCTAAAGAATATGGTGTTGTACCACTTGCAACATCTACCTGTGCTTGTGTGGGTGCTTCATCGAGTCCAGAATATGTAACAGTCATTCTATCAACACTTCCATAACCACTAACTGTGGATGACGTACCACGTTGAGCCACTTCCATAGCTCCATTAATTATGATGTTTCGATTTGATAAATTTTGACTTCCAGTATAATTAAAGGTAGTCGCAGTAACGATACCTGAAGTGTTTAATGATGCTGCACTGTCAATTGCATAAGCAGTCGCAGCATTAGTTGATGTTGACGCAGTTCCTGTTAAATTACCAGTAATTACTCCACCAGTTACATTGATACCTGCTCTTGCTGTTATAACTCCAACTGAATCTACGTTAGTTACATCTTCATAGGATACTACACCACTAAATGTAGCAGCAGCACCAACAATATTATTAATAGTTAAATCACCAGCAGTTCCATCGGCACGATGAACATTTATACTACCACCTTGTGCAGTAATACTTGAAACTCCTGATATGCTATTTGGTCGAATTACAGTCATACTTTATTTATTACACCACCACAAAGTTACCATCAACACTCAAAACCCCGTTGATTGAAACAGGACCTGCCATTAAACCATTCATCGAGGTTCCAATATAATGATCACCATTGATTGCATTATCATATATTATCATACCATTGCTTACATATAGTCCTTTTGCAGAATTACCAATTCCTTGAAGATCTGAATCACTTGCATTTGTTGTTCCAATACCAACAGTTGTCGTACTAGTTTCTATACCAGAAGCAGATCTTGTGAACACTCCTGATCCACCTCCACCACCTGCGATACTAATATCAATTACATTTCCATCTCTCTTAAATGTATTTCCAGCACCAACGAAATTAAGAATACGAACAGTTCCAATGCCTGTGCCAGCAGACTGGATACCAACGACTGGATCTGAATCTAAGAGAGTAACATTTCCAGTACGACTGAATACTCCAGTGACACCTCCTGAAGAGGCACCAGCAAAACCAATATGTCTAACATGTATTATTGTGCCATTCGCAGGTGCAGATGAAAATGTAAGTGAGTTAGATCCTGTACCTGATACTGTATATGCTCGTGTATTTTGTGAATCAGATGGATATTGCATCACACCATCTAATGCAACTAAAATATTATCGTTATTAACAACTGATCTTGATAAAGTAAATGTCGTTGTGCTTCCGTCTGCAATAAATGTATCGACCTTATTATCTGAGTTATCAAATGTTGGAAAATTATTTGCTACAAGGTTTCCAAAAATGACATCACTTGTTCCAGGTGCTGTTGCGAATACGAGAACAGATCCATTTGAATCAATACCATACCCATTTGCAGGAGATGTTGAATCATGAGGTCTTTGTATGACACCATTGTGTGATATGAGCAACTGTGCTGCTCTTGTCATCTGTGCTTTTGTGCCATCAGTATGTGTAACTACAAACTTTCTATTAACTCCATCAAGTGCAACACTTAACGTATGTGATAATCCAGTTCCAGTTCCTGTTATATTAATCGCAGTTCCATTGCCAGCGTCTGTAGAATTAGCTGCCAATTTGATTGTGTTATGATCAATCTTAATTGTAAAATATACAGTCCCATTCGTAAGTCCTGTAATATTTCCTCCACCACCGTTTGTATATGTAACTCTTGAACCTGTTAAAAATCTATGATTGTTAATTGTGATTGTATCTGCTACATGATTAACAACATTACTATCAGAACCATTAAAGGTTGTGGTAAAAGCAAGATCATCTAAAATCTTAAAACTATTATTTTCTCCAGTTGCGTTACGATTACCTAGATATGCCATGTTACACCACCACTAAAACTGAACCTGTTGCAACATCAATTGTTGCTCCGACTGCAACACTGACTGTACCAATTAATAATCCATTCTTTCCAGAGGGAATATTAATACTACTACTAATATCATTATCAATTAAAAGTGCACCATCGGTAATTGCAATGTTACCGAGTGCTTGTAATGCACCTTCTGAATTTGCAGTTCCGACTGCTTGTGCTGTGCCAACACCAACAACTTTACTGGTTGCAACACCGACTGAATCAGATGCCCATGTACCAGCAGCACCAACTGACCCTCCACCACCTTGAACAAATACTGTGGCGATACCATTTGATACAAACGCAGTAGTAACTCCAGGACCTGCAAAATTAAGAGAGGTAACTCCACCTCCAACTCTTACAGTCGATGTATTATTAGAATTAGATGTTGATATACCTAACTTCGCATCATTTTGTAAATGTTGAAGTCCAACTGTGCCATCACCAGGAACTCCAATGCCTAATGCAAGACCAAGAACAATGATAAAACAATCATCAGCACCACTTGGTGCAGTCGCAAAAGTTATTTCATTATTATTAATCTGATATGCGGAATCCGCTTCTTGGATTACACCAGCGACTGATACTAAAAGTGAGAAAGATGAACCAGGAAAAAAATCACTACCACCACTCTTCAATTGAAAAGTGACAGTAGATCCATCAAACTGAGATGTTATATCATCTAGTTTCAGATAGTTTCCTGATGTAAGTTCTCGACCTAAGTATGGCATTATATTATTTTTAGTTATTTATGATATGACAGGTGAATCATATTTTATTTATCTTGCGTTGGTCGATGCCATATAAGGGGTTAAACCTGGTTGCTCGGCAATTGCCATGTAAATATATGTTCCACCGTCTGCATTTATAGTAGTTCCATTTTGTTTTATTTTAAAACCTTTTGAAAGAAAATCACATCTATCTGTAGTTCCATCATCATTACTAGCATTCGCATAAAGATTTCTGTTTACTATATTAGTAGGATTTCGTTTGTTATCAAGTATTAACCAATTAGCACCAGAAGTGTTATCTATTCTTTTAAGCATAATCCAAGCTGGTCTAAAACCTAGGTGCACAAATGTTCCATCAGCATTTCCATTTCCTTTATATACATCCATTTTTGAAAATCCAGGAATTTCTGCCCATGAATACATTACATATGTTCCCGAACTAGTTAAGTTAGTAGCACCACCAGCACCATTACTTGTTATCTGTGTCACAGTCGTTGTTGGTTCTGCACCAAATACCAAAGAGTTGGTGCCAGTGGTACCAGTATCAAATTTCAAAAACTTATTATTTGCAAATGCATTGGTGGCTAATCCTTTATGACCAATAATCCAATCAGCACCATCATCTGTTCGTCTAATTATAACCATTGCTGGTTTTTTCCCCAACCCATGTCCAACAGTTAAAGCACCACTAGAAGTGCTTCCCGTATATTTTGCGATGCTAAATCCTGCCTCTTTATTCACAGAAACTTGTGATGTAAGATTTCCATCATTATTTGTAACTGTTGCACCACCAGCCTTCCAACACCAAGCAACAAAGTTCTTACTAGCTATATTTACTGAGAAATAATTATTTCCATTAAAACCTAATCCATTTGATAAAAATGAATTTAAACCTGCAGATTCACTATATTCACCAATATCAGTTCTAGATGTACTTAGTGTTTTTAACATTCCACGAACACTATCTGTTAAAGAAGAATGATGTCCATCACTCCTGTTCTTTATCCATGCAAAATCAGGTTGAAATTGTAATCCAGTTACTGTTTGAGTACTAGAATTTCCTGCATAAAGTATGCTATCAAAATGTCTTTTAGGATTTACAACACTAGTACCTGTTGGAGTTGTCATATTTTTATCACATAATGATCTAAATCCTGTTGGTGGTGTATATGAAAATGCTCTTTGACCAAAGTTTAAAACTGCACTTCCATCAGTACCAGAACTATCTCCGCAACATGGAATCCAAGTATCTCCCTTATCAGTTGGTAGGGTTATTGTAGAAACTAAAGAATTATTTTTATATACTTTAAGCTCATTAGATGTTAAATCTAAAGCAAAACCTATTATATCATCAGTAGAAAAGCTTAGGGAAGTAGTAACGTTTGTATCCCACTGCATTGTTGCATTTCCGCCTTTTATACCTGCTGAGTTGTAATAAAGCAAAGCAGTCTCAGTATAATTAGTTGTCTCTAATACGGTTGTCCAACCAAGAACTAAATTTTGTGGATTATTTTTTAATGTTGCCTCGTAATACCATTTTCCTGCCCTAACAGCATGTGTTGTAGCCATATTGTCATTACCACCAGTTCCTAGGTAATCAAGATTACCATTTAATACTGTTGCATTACTACCTGCACCCATATTCTTAGTTAATGTATTTAAAGTACAAAAATTATTGGTCGGTGAATCTAACATAGAATCATTACCCTCACCAGCACTTACAGATATATTGTTTGGTGTTACATCATTACCATTACCAGATCTATCTTTACCAATTGTTGTTGCGGTCGCTGCAGAATTATCAGAAAAATCTAAATAAAATCCATTTTGACCATGTGTTCCCTCGTACTTTTTAGGTCTCCATATCCCTGTTTGAGGTTCAGTAAATGCAAAGTATGAGGGATCTAATGCTTGACCATCAACATAATGATATTCTGCAAGATACATATAAGAATAAGTTACTGTTGAAGAGTTGACTTGATATCTTCCGATATTAATATCTGTTAAAAAATCACTTGTATAAGTATAATTTTGCGAATCAGTAACATTATTAGTGAAATCAGTAACTCTAACTCCATTAATATATAATTTTGCTCTGTCTGCTGCTGTTGATAAAGTGGTATTTCTTTCTAGTAAAAGATGATACCAAGAATTAGTATCTCTTAATCTAACAGAAGACTGAATTCTAGTCAAATCAGAACTACTTGAATTTCTTGATCTCCACATCAATCTATCGTTACTGTCTATTCCAAAAATATTAAAAGCATTAGATCCAGAATGTGATCCAGCTATACATTCAGTACTACCTATCAGAGTTCTTTTAACCCATGCAGAAAATGTAAAAGTTGTGCTACTGGCAGCGGCACTTCCTGGCAGATATCTTAAATAAGCACTATCACTAGCATTAAATCTTAAACTTTTTCCTATATCTCTACCACCTAACGCACTATCGGGAGTGATAATGTGAGGTGCAAACGGTCTTCCCATTACTTATCCTCAACTAAAACTTACAGATGCACCTGTAAATAATTCTGTCCCTGCCGCTCCTACTTTGTGTACTGTGAATGAAATCATACTTTTTGATCCACTTGCTGTTGGTAATCCTGGCGTCGCACCAGAAGGGAATAAGAAATGAGTTGCAAAACCAACTGTTGCAATTCCAGTATTTTCAATTCTAATAGTATGACTATCTCCTTCTGTTCCACCCGTTACATCAATCGTAACAACACCTGCTGCTAAAACTTTATGATCGTCTTTTGCTAAATTCAATACAACTGTATTTCCATCTGTGACTGTTGATGCCTCTGTTGCAATACCAACTGATATACCTGTAAGTTGAGAACCATCACCTCGATAAGAAGTTGCAGTAACGATTCCTGTGACATCTATACCTTGCGAATTTGCTGTGACTGCTGAACCCACAACAATAAGATCTGATGTAGAATTAGTTGTTGATGCAGTAACAATACCAGTTACGGTTAAACCATGCGGAAAATTAGGTGCACCGTTGGCATTCTCATTTGTTATTTGATTTGCTCTTAATCTCGACATGATTATGCTTTTTAGTTATTTAGTTTAATTGTAGGTGTATCTTCCTCTTAAAGAGGTGGTTGATAATCCTAATATATCAGGAATAAAATCATCACCATCTTTAATTATTAAATCAGCACCTGAAATTTTTATCTCAGAGTAATTTGTATAAGCAACAGTTGATGAAGGAGGAGGATCAATAGTTACTGTTGCACCAATACTTAATATATTATCAGTGAAGTAAATTTTATTTAGTGGACTAGTTTGTGTCGATGACAAAGCAGTTCCTAATCCAGATGGTAAACTAGTTAAATTTGAACCATCAACCGCAGGTAAAATTGATGGAAAAAGTGCATCTGCAATCGTACCACTTAAATTACTTGCATCAAATGAACCACTAAATGATGTAGCAGTTATGACACCAACTGCATTAATACCACCCATGTTGAAAACTTGGTGAGTATTGATACCAGTTTGAGTTAGGAGAGTTCTGGTAGTAGACAGTGCCATATTATGTTATCTCCATGATCGTCAAGGCAACATCTAAGGTGCTATTGATATCACTCTTTGCTGTGACTGTATCAGCAGCCTCCACAACTATCTTATTTCCCTGCATGACTTCAAGTGATGAACCTTGTGGGATAGGAACATTTTTTAATATACTTATGTCATCTCCATTACTACCTCTTGATATTCCGATTCCAACATTTATTCCTTGACCAGATACGTTTGCTGCAGTTACACCAATTATAACTGTAGTCGTAGCAGCAGGTACTGTGTATATTCCAACTGTGGAAACACCTATGTTATTTTTCGATTTTAATTTAAAAGTATTAGCCATTTTTTATTGTTTAAAAAGGTGCAATATCCCCGTTGAGATATTTATAATCATCCCAAAGCAATCGCAAGAGCAACGATATCATCAGTCGAGGCACCACCAGATACAGTAATAGTTGCAATGCCAGCATTTGCAGCTGCATCAGCAACAATACCAGCACCAACAAAGTTCAGTGTGGTAATACTACCAGCAGTACCGACTGATGATCCTTCATCATTGATTGATAAACCATCAATCTGAACTGTTGCAATACCAGTATTTGATACTGCATCAACGTCAACAAGTGAACCTGCAAAATCAAATGCAGTGATCGCTGTGCCTACGTTCGTGCCACCCTCTTTGACAAGTATTCCTGAAATAGCATTGATTGTAACGGTGGCAATACCAGCTTCAACAGCTGCATCAGCAGTGACTGATTCACCAATAAAGTTAATTGTCGAAATACTATTTGCTGAACCAACAATAGTGCTCTCTTCACGAATTGATATACCCTCAATCGCACCAGCAGGAGCAGAAGTTACCCACTGAGGAGCAGAACCTGAACCATTTGACTGAAGTATTTGACCTGGATTACCTGTTGGTAGAATTGCTGAATCATTATTTGATGCTTGATATAATAACTGATTCGTTCCGTTGATTGCAAGGTCAGTTGCTGTTGTCGCATTGCCTAAAAAATTTGAAGCAGTGACATCTCCTGTCACAGTAATACCTGTATTCGTAGTCTCAAATTTGAGATTTCCTCCAAATGATAAATTAACAGCACCTGTGGTACCATTAACTAAAATACCAGTATGTGATGCATTCGATATGTATAAATTACCTGTTCTATTTCTAATAACACTATTGTTTCCATCATGAACTAAAGATAAATCACCGTCAGCATGATTTCCTATCAATAAAGATTTGTCATCAATTATTCTTACATTGTCATTAAATGTTGAAATACCAGTAACATTTAAAGTACCAGAAATATCCACTCCTGTTGGTGTAGTTTTTAATCTATTCGTTCCATTGTAGAATAAATTTACAGCTCCTCCAGCTATAAAATTAGCCATAACTGAAGTTCCACCAGGATTAGAAATAGAAACTGTAGTTCCACCACGAATTGCTAACTGCCCAGTGCCTACATCTGCAATTATACTTTGGTTTCCGTCATGATATATTTCTAAATCTGCACTTCCCGCTGCGTTTCCAAATTGAGCTTTCTGATTATCAGGTAGAAATATACCTTCTCTAAATGTGCTAAGACCAACTGCATCAACTCTCGCTACATCTTCATATGTTAATGTACCAGCAATTCCAACATCTCCTGTTACAGTAAGAGTTCCACCGATTGATACATTACCACTGAATATACCATCACCAGTTACGTTGATACCAGTATTTGTGGTTCTAAGCTTAAAATTATTAGCAAATCCCAGAGCAACAGATTTATCACTTGTGTAACCTCTAACATATGCATGGAAAGTATCCATGATTATGAGATCACCTTCGGTATTTTTTAAGTATGAATTTGCTCCATCATGAAACAAAGTTAGATCATCGCCAGCTCCAATGAAAAGACTTTTATTATCTGCTTTGAGATGAAATTCATCGGTTGTTGTAGTTACACCAGATATATTAAGTGAATCTAATATTGTATGACCAACAACTTCAAACTCTGATGTAGTGCTATTAAATTTTAAATTTGCACTATCTTCAACTGCACCTGAACCACCAGTAATAACAACACGACCATCTGTTAAATCAGATACAATTAATGATGCTACTGATAAATCTGTTCCATTAAATACTAAGTTTCCACTATCTTCTAGTTCACCACCAGTGCCAGCAATGACAACAC
>VTLG01015618.1_pt1 | contig 17286 bp, 33 predicted proteins | sample 4694571 | NCBI WGS metagenome assembly VTLG01 (sample SAMN12604809, study PRJNA352737) | marine metagenome | biome: ENVO:00000447; feature: ENVO:00000209|ENVO:00000569|ENVO:01000036; material: ENVO:00002151; isolation source: viral sequences binned using virsorter ...
CAACGAGGAGCATAACAATGACAGCGATGACCACATGAGCGGCAGTAACGTTCTTCAGTTATCACGGCCTTTACCACTTAAGTACTTAGGAACTTCTTTACTTTTTCGATTTGTATAGTTTTCAAGCCATTTCCAAAGCCAACTAAACACTAAATAAATCCTCCTCGATGTCAAATTTATCTGTTATTCCGATGGAAGTTTTCCAATTAAAAATTCTAAAATTATCAGCCTCTAAATCCCAAACTAACTCCATGCCCTCTGGATAAGTTTGTTCACTACCTGCACCGGCAATTTTTGACGCTACAAATTTTGATGGAAGATCATCAATACGAGTAAAAACCATTGTACGTTCTGATCCGTCTTTTTTCTTAAACTTGCCTTTATATGCCTTCATAATTACCTCCATTTGCGATAATTAATATTAGCAATTAATTTAGGATTTAGCAAGTCGATTATTTCTTTTATTAGTCTTCTTCTTTTTCCTAAACTGATTTCTTTCTTCTCTTTGAAACTTTATCTCAAGTTGTTTTTGTTTTTTAAGCCAACGAGCACGTCCGGCACGAGAAGCTTCTCTACGTTTTTCACCTTTAGTTTTATGAAACTGGTTATCACGTAGCTTCTTAAAAAATCCCTCCTCATGTAATTTTTTATTTAATATTCGATAAGCTTTACCGATATCATTGTTTCGAACGTAAATTCTCATATTTTCCGTAGTAGTCTCTAATTGTTTCCTCATAAGTATTGTATTTTAATCTCACGCCAAAAGTGTTAAATAGTTTTGAGCTATCTAACGCACCTCTGGGCTTACCTGTAGGCCCAAGTTTATTATTTACAACAAAATCTTTTGGATAAATTTTTTGTAGAACTTGACCGTCTCTAATTAAATTTGAACTTATATTATAAGTTCCTGGCACCCAGTTAGCAATGATATTTTTAACTATTTCAACAAAATCGTCGATGTAAATACAATCAGCTGCTTCAACATTAACCGGCTTATTTTTTTCAATTTGCCTCTCAATATTCATCCAAATAGGAAATTTTGAATCACCGATCCCATAAACATGAATAGGTCTCAAAATTATATCTTTTTCTGTACAAAACTGTTCACTATATAATTTGTTAAATCCATAGTTATCAACAGGTTTTTGCAAATAATCCTCACTAATTTTACCTTCCCAAGAACCATAAACCATTGATGAACTAATATGTAAAATTGGACAAGAGTAAATTGTTCTTATATTTTCTATGCCTTTGACAATAGAATCATAACAAAATTCTGAAAAATATTTTGATAAAATAGCTTCAGACAGTCCTCCACAATTTATAATTAGATCATATAAAATTGGGTTATTGTATGATATCTTTTCAAAACTCCATTGTCTATGAACACTTACTTTACTTTTTTTAATTAATTCAAATCGGTATTTAACATTAATTTCTCTATGATACTCTTCAAGTTTAGAAATGCGAGTTATACCTTGATTAGGGCCTCTAAATATTTTTGCATATCCCGGATAGTTTAGATCAAAATTATCCATTATAGTAATATTATGAATTTTATCTAATTCATAAGATAAGTGAGAACCAATAAATCCTAGACCACCTGTAATTAAAATCTTCATTTAATTTTATACATTCAACGTTTCTGCAATTCTTTCTAATTCTTCTTCCTCCATGTAATGATGAGAAGGTAAATGAATTAAATTTTCAGTAAAGTGATTAACGCCAACAAGATTTTCTTGTGCTTTATAAAAAGGAAAAGAGGACATTGGTTCTTTAAACATCGTTCTTGCTAAACATTTTATACCATGTAGCTTATTTAAAACAAAAGCAACTTGCTCTGAAGGAACAAACATTGAGAATCTTTCCCAAATGTAATTTTCTCCGGGTATAGATTTAAAGGGAAGATTGTTATTATACCAAATAGCAATCTGTCTTCGACGCTCTCGATAGTCAAATTGCTCATAAAGCTCAATCTCCTTTAAAAGAACAGCACATGAGGTATTATCTAAAAAACTCTTTGTTCCAAAACCTACAATTTGTTTTTGTTTTGAAGTTCCGTGTGCTTGAATTTCATAAACTCTCTCATGTATATCAGCATAACGAGTTGCAATTCCACCACCAGAGCCTAGTGTTCCTGGACCTTTTGTAAAATCAAAAGAGTAACATACTAAATCAGAGCGTTTTCCCGGCTTATAGTTAATAGGAGCGTCCATGTAAAAAGCCGGGGCAGCGTCTTCAATTATTTTAATTTTAGGAAGATGTTTGTCAAGAATGTCACAAATACGAGACATATCAGCCATAGTGCCAAAATTATGAATAATAATTATAGCATTAGCATAGTTATTTTTATTGCTTGCCCAGTTTTCAAGAGCCTTTGGACACATATTACCTGTAGCGTCTACGTCAATAAATTTAATACGACGGTTCATAAAACGCACAGCGTTAGCAACACCTCTCCAACCATAAGCAGGCACTAAAATTAAATCATTTTCTTTTGTTAACGTGTGAACTGCAATCTGCAAGGAATCAGTACCACAATTTGTAAAATTCCAATAAGGAAGATTAGATAACTCGGCACATTTATCGGCTAAAGCACGTTGAATCGGGGCAAGATCTCTTCCGTCTTCTGGTTGATAAGGATTATCCATTGCGTCAGAAATTGCACGAAGATAATCAACTTTATGCTTTTTAACTCTTTGTTTATGTGGTATAAATGATATGGCTTTAGGCATTTAGGGAGGGTATAGATTGTAACCAATGAATAACTTCTTCATTACTCCATTTACCGTGTCGATGAGTCATGTAAGCGCCATTTTTTAGTATCATGTACATTGGCAACCTACCACGATACTGTGGGTGTATATGTCGTTGGATAAGCTCATTAGTTTCATTACTCAACTCTGTTTCCAGCGCTGGAAAGAAGTTTTTTATTGCAATAAGCTGATTTTCAATGTATGATAAATTATCTGAGTCGGAATATGCCATTCCAATAATTTTATGTGCCATTTCGTTCTCTCAAATCGTTGGCAATTTCTTCTAAGTTATGCTCCATGAGCTGTATCCGTTCACCCAAGTCATGAATTTCTTGTTGCAGGTAACGAATGTCACCGCCTAAATCATTAGCTAATTCACGAACTTGTTGATGAATTTCTTTTAGTTCAAAACGAACATATTTTTCGGTTGCGTACATGGTTTCTATCTTAAATAAAATTAGAAAGATTGTCAACAAAAAACTCAAGGTAATGCAAAAATGATGTTGCATCACAACTCAAAAAGGAATATAATATAATGAATCGACCAAGATTACCCTTTGTTAGAGAATACTTTCAAGATATAGCAAATAGAGGTAATGAAGAAGCTCAGAATCTAATGTCAGAGTATCACGAAATAATAGAGCATCAAGGCGAGTTTTTAGCTGGTCGTTTTATTATTGAAGTCTATATTGAAATGCAAAAAACTTTACAGGAACAATACTATAATGAATGCCCCACTTGATCAAGCTATGGTATATGAAATTAAAGACTGTATAAGAAAAGAATATACTGTCTACTTTAAGAAAGATGGTATTCTTTATCGTAAAACTACTATTCGTGATTTTATGATGAATAGTGACTACATTGATTCAACCCATGTAATATCTCTAGGAAAAATAGATGCCTAAAAAAACAGAAAGAACTTCGTTTGTTCCAGGTTATAATGTTTGGTCTCGGAGACGCACTATAGATGAAGCAAAAAATATTGCTCGATGGTCTCCTTGGATTGCTCATGAGTGGATGGCTGAGTCTATTGAAGGTGCATCAATTGATGAGTTTGATATTCTAGAACGACATGATAAGGCGGCTGATGAGATAAACTCTATGTGGCGTCGTAGATCAAAACATTTCTACTATAACGAAAAAGAATTTTGGGGTGGAGTTCCTCCTAAAATGATACCAAAATGTCTTTCAAATAACGAGTACGACATTATTGGAAATGAAGAAGAGTAAATCAATTAATTTTCAACTTGCAGATTTGTAATTTCTGTGCTACTTTAAGGGTGTTAAAACATGCGTTTTAAGATGGCGTCGAGAAATCCATTTCGTGATTTCGTTCGCAACCTTCGTCGTATATCTATTTCAAAGTATACAGACGAAGAAAAAGATGATCTGTTTCACGAACTTTGGTATAATCTTTCTCCAAAACTTTCTGAAACAGAACTTTATTTAAACTCTTCGCCAGCGTATTCTTCACGCTGCGAACATTGGAATTATCGGGAATTAGATGTTCAGTCGATTATTCCAGTCTCTAATTTAAAAAATCCATATTTACGACTCAAACGCGAGTTTGAAACTGCGATGGCTAACAAATCTAATGAACGTTTCGTCACAGCTGTGTCTAAATCTCTTATGTGGTTTTATGTCCAGCCGTATCGGGACGATTGGGTCACGTAGTGACACAGGAGGTGAACGTGGTGGTCTCACACGACAAAGCTAAAAAATTAATATATAAAGTTCTTTCCTCAATGCCGATTGACGTCTTTGATGACGACGACGGCACTGTTTGGGAAAGTAGTAATTTTGAACTATACACCCCTCGACCGGAGGGAGACTTCGAGGGGTCACGTGAGATTGGGGCAGCTAATATAGTTAGTGCCTTTAATCTGCTTCATCAGAAAATGTTAATTGCTGAACTTTCAAAAGACGAAGGTTTTAGCGATTGCGCTGATGAATGCTTTGAGCTATTTACTAATGTCATGGATGATTTACAAGAATCTAAACTTGTTCGTAAACGTCCGGAATCAATTCGAGAAACATTTAAGGTTATAGAGGGGACAAATGTCGCAAACGAACGATGAACTAAAACGTGAATTTGAAAAAGTTGTTGATCTACTTGTTCAAATAGAATCAGCAAGAGAATCTATTTCTTCCTTGCTAAAAGATATTAAAGCTGAGTATAATATAGAGATTCCTGTAGCTCGTCGTGTTGCAAATGTAATGCGCAAAAATTCTCGTGCTGAAGAAGAAGAAAAATGGAACGAGTTTAATGAACTGCTAGATAGCGTAATATAATGTCAAATTTTTTGATAAATTTTATACTTACACTTTTTGCTCTTGCTTTGGTTCTAAGTGTAATAATTATGTTACCTTACGTTGCTGATTCTTTATTAATACTTTCTTTGGACTATTATCCTTTATGCGGAGTATAAATGTCTTATTTCAATCAAACGTCAACCGACTGGCGACTATCTCAGTGTTGCCAGTTTCATGACAAAAAACTAGCAAAACAATTTAATTTTGGAACAACTACTAAAACATACGCATTAAAAGACGGAGGTAAAAAACGTGTGCAAGATAAAGCTTTATCAAATGTTCATAAACTTTATCTCATTCTTGAACACTATTTTTCAAAACAGCCTCGAAATCTTCGTTCTTTTCGTATTTCTTCTGAGATGTTTCCTTGTTATACCTTGGACTTCACTCAAGACTGGTATAAAGAAATTTGGGAAGAGATATGTGAGGGTCTCCATAAATGTGGTGAAATAGCTAAATACCATGAGATTAGACTCTCTGTGCATCCCGGGCAGTATACTGTTCTTGGTAGTCCAAAAGCTAATGTTGTAGAAAACTCTATCAAAGATTTAGAGTATCACGCTTTATATGGTAAACTAATGGGTTTACCCGCTGAAGATTTTACAATGAATATTCATTTGCAAGGGTTATACGGAGGAAAGCACATTGATGGAATTAAGAGATTTGCAAGCAATTTCCAATATCTCTCAGACTACGCTCAAGGAACTTTATCAGTTGAAAATGAAGATAAACCCAACGGCTATGACATCGAACACACACTCGAACTCGCAGCAAAAATCCCAACAAGAACTTGTCTCGACATACACCACTATGCCTGTCATAGAATGCGACAAAACGAAAAAGTTAAAAACTCCGATGGTAAAGTTGTTAACAGAAAAATTAGGGACGAAGTTAGACATATTAGTGTAAACGATGACTTCTTTAAAGAAGCTGTAAAAACTTGGAAAGGCGTGCGACCACTATTTCATAAATCTCAATCTTTTCCAATGGAAAATGAAGCCTATTGGATGAAACCTAATGCACATTCAGAAATGTATCATGACGAAGAGCTCATGTCAAATGCAATTCCTATGCTTGAATATGCTGATTTTGAAGTAGAAGCTAAACATAAAGAGGTTGCTGTTAATCATTTTTACGATTATATTCATGCTGAACAAGATATGGCAGGAGAAATATTACAAACAAAAACGTTTGCAAATTAACTCCGCTGCTTTAAGGTGTGATTTAGGCCCTGCATGAGAGCGATCTTTAGCAGGGTCTTTATGCTTTTCTAAATCAAAATGAATAGGGACATGAGAATTAGTTAAGCTTTTTAAATTATCATAAAGATGAGGAAAACAGCATAGATGTATATGCTCTATTCCAGCCCTTTGGCAAACTAATATTTGTTTAGCTACGGCTCCCTCCCATAGTTCAGTAACTATTTTTTGATCAGAAAAGTATAACATACCAGCTGCATGCCAGGCCGCTTGGTGTTGTTTTTCGTGTTTTCTTCTGTTTCCTAGTATTTGTTCTGAGAGTATCCAATTACGATAATATTTTTCATTTTCTACAATGTGATTAGCAACGATAAAACCTTGCCAGAAATTTCTTCTAAAGTCCCACACTTTCCAACGGTATTCACTTGTATGTCCTATCACGATTAAATCAGGTTTTAACTTGACAGCTTCTTCAACTTGATTTAAAATGAGATATTCTGAAGCACCACTCTGAGCAAGATTATTAATTGTCGCATTAAATTTCCTTGCTAATATGTGAGCGTAAACTTGGTCTTGTGAGTCAAGACCTTCTCCTTGAGTAAACGAGTCACCACAAGCAACTATGAGCATTGAAGATATTTTTGTTGTAGGTAATTCTTGGTCAATACCAAGTGATGAAGCACCAAAACCTGCATTTTCTTTATTAAACCTTGATAACCGTTGGGAACATCCTGGCGTTACTCTAGATGTACAATCAGAGTATATCATAAAAAATAATCTTGTCAAAGGCTTTAAGGTAATTTGGTTGATTGGTCATCATCATCGTGCTGACCCAAAAGGTAACGGAGATTATTTAGTTCCATATGATTGGGGTAAGGATAATATATGGGGTAAAATGACTCGTGATATTTGGTTTAAAAAATTTACAAAAATGCCTTGGTATTGGAGAACTAACGCACTTTTTGTAAAAGCAGCCATAGAAGGTTTTACTCTTGATAATTTGTTACTTATTCCGATATATCGACCAAATATTTTAGAACATGATATGTTAAAAGACAATCCTTGCATATGGTGGGAATATATGAGAGATTTTGCTAAAGAATACTCAGACGGTAGAGGACATATTAATCAAGTAGGACACACTATCTTTGCTATGAAACTTCGAGAGGAAATAGAAAATAGGTGGAAGATTTCATTGACAGTAGATGGGTAGATGCGATTGATATAGGTTTTAATGAATCTATTGCTAAAAATTCTACTAAAATTGTAAAAGAGTGTGAAAAAAATATAAAATTTTTTGGCAATCAATGGTATGCAAATTTTGCTGGGTATAAAGCAATATTACTAAAACCAGGAGAAGGTTATGAATGGCATTTTGATAATATGGATTATATTAATGGGGTTCTCAGCTGTCCCCGGCCTAGTAGATATTGGAGTCAGCTTACTTACTTAACTGACGGACAACCTTTTGAAATAGGGGATTGGAACCCTTTAGGAGAGCGAGTTGAGCAAACTGAATTTAGTGCACCGATTCCTAATAAGATACTCGCCCGTATATATCCGAAGCCTGGTGTTACTGTTGTTTTTCCTTGCTTTATGGTTCATAGAATTAAGCCAGTGGTTAATAATAGAAGATGGGCTATAGTTAGTTTTATTGATAATCCTAACTACAAAAAAATGAATAAAAAAACTTTACAATTAATTTTTAAAAGGTATTTCAATGAATGAACCCATCAAAATATATAAAGCAAATATACCTTTAAAAAATTTTTATAGGGCATATACAGGATTAAGCACTACAGATACACAACAAATTATGAATGTAGCGAAGAGTTTAAAAAAAGAAGGACTTCTAAATCCTTTTATATCAATTTTTGAAAATAATTTTTATTTATTAATAAGAGGGGCTGCAAGATTTTTTGCGTTGAGAATAATTTACAAAAAATCTTTAGACTTTGAAGTGCCCACAATAATATTTAGTAGAGAGAAATTACCTTTCACTGAAATTTCGAGCTTAAAGGAAGCGTATAATTTGTGTAATAATCAAACAGGATTTAAAGGAGATTTTAAAAGTTACTCTCAATTTAAGAAATCTATACGAAGAACTTTTTTGAGAGGTTTTAAGAAAACTCCGTATAGCAAGGATCTACTATGAACATAATGGGTTTTAGCGCTTATCATCACGATTCAGCTGCTGTTAACATTCATAACAACTTAATTGTTGGTGGGTCTCATGAAGAGAGGTTTACCCGTAAAAAGTATGATAATAGTTTTCCTATTAATACTTTTCGTTGGTTAAGGAATCAAAAAGAACAAACTGATGTGGTTGCTTTCTATGAAAAAAGAGACTTTATGGAAAGACAAAATATTAAAAGAGACATCAAAAAAGCTCTACCCGGTAAGTTTGACATCGAGTTTTTTGAGCATCACGATTGTCATGCTATGAGTTCTATTTGTACAACTGATTGGGACAGATGTGCTGTTATGGTTGTTGACTCAATGGGCGGCAAGTATGCTACAAGTTTAGGTATTTTTGAAAATGATAAAATAAGTTGGTTAAAAAGATTTGAGTATCCAAATAGTTTAGGATTATTCTATTCAACTGTAACCCGTTTTTTAGGTTTTAGACCTTTATCTGATGAAGAAAAGGTTATGTCTGCTGCTGCTTATGGTGAACCAAAATGGGTTAAGTACGCTAAAGAAAAAATTATTCATACACAATTAGGAGAGTATACTTTACTTCAGGATTTACGTAGAGGCATAGGGGTAGGAGCATTAGATTGGGATGTTGCAAGAAGCACTCAAGATATTTTACAAGAGTGTTTGATAAACCTTGCAAGCTGGTTACACACCGAAACAGGTTCTTCTAAATTAGCGTATGCTGGCGGTGTAGCTTTAAATTGTGTTGCTAACACAGAATTAGTAAGGTATACTGGTTTTAAAGAAATTGCAATTCAACCCGCAGCAGGAGATGCTGGGTGTGCTTTAGGAGCTGCTGCTTTGGTACAACGACCTCTTTGGGAGGGGCCTTACATTGGATATAATGATTCGTTAGATCAAAATCCAGAGGAAATAGCACATAGAATTATACAGGGAGAAGTTGTACCTGTTTTAAATGGTAGAGCAGAGTTTGGTCCTCGTGCTCTTGGTAATAGAAGTATTTTATGTTTACCAACTGAGCTTAATATTTCAAAACTTAATAATATTAAAAAAAGAATCAACGATACTTGGAGACCCTATGCTCCTATTTGTCTTGACTCTGTTGCTGAAGATTATTTTGATATCTATATTCCTTCTTATGATATGTTATTTGTTGCTTTTTCAGAGACTGATTTATTTAGAACTCATGATGATACCGCTAGGCTTCAGCTTGTTAATTCTTCAAAAAATGGGTTTTTAGGAAAGATTTTAGAAATTACTACTGCACACGATCATCCTATTTTAATTAACACAAGTTTAAATGTTAAAGGTAAGCCTATCGTAAATTCTGTTGATGATTATAGAAATGAAATGAAAGTTTTTTAATGTGGTCGCATAATAAAAAATATAAATACACCTATGACATGCGAGTTGACACCTTATCTACTGGTAGAACTTATTTTACTCCTGACGGAGAATACCCAAGTATAACTACCATTTTAGGTAAAACAGCAAATAATGTGTGGTTACAGGCTTGGAAAGACAAGGTAGGAGAAGAAGAGGCTGCACGTATTTCTAAAGAAGCCACTGATCGCGGAACTTTAGTTCATGAGTATGCAGAGCGGCATTTTAATGAAGAGCCCATTGAAAATGATTTGGTACGAGAATCCTCTGATGTTATACAAATGACTAGAGACTTAATAAAAATTACTGAGTCCGGTGTAGACGAAATTTGGGGTCAAGAGCAAGTTTTATGGAGTAACAAATATAAATATGCTGGTAGGTGTGATATGGTAGGTATATGGAAAGACACACCTTCTATTATTGATTTTAAAACATCTAAAAAGACAAAGTATATAAAACAAATAAAAGATTATTTTATACAGTGTTGTGCTTATGCAGTAGCACATAATGAGTTATATGGGACAGGAATTAAAAATGTTGTTATTCTAATTACTGTAGATGGTAAAGAACCTCAATGCTTTGAGACAAGTGCTGTTCCTTTTTTACCTGAACTTAAAAATAGACGTAATCAATATGACTTATTGTAAACAGATTCCTTTGCCGGTTTTAGATGCAGACGTAGAAAAAATAAAATTTTTTTACAAAAATGGTCATAATTTATTTAAGGAAAGACAGTCATCTAATCCTTATTGGAAATCCTTTGATCTAATTAGTAATTTTCAAATGTCTCCTGTCTGCCAAAATTTAAAATGTATTACTGGTTGGCTAAAAGTTGTTAAAGATCATACTGGTATAAAAACAGTAAAAAATTGTTATATATCTATTTTAAAACCGAAGTGCGCTATACCTTGGCATACTGATTCTTCAAATGAAAACTTTAATTTATCTTTTATTACTTCTATAGATACAGATAAAAGTTTTCTTGAAATAGATAACATAAAGTATACTTATAAAAAAGGTTATAGTTATGTTTTTAGATCTGGGTTTAGTCATAGAGTGCTTAATTTAAATGATGATTTAAGAATAACTTTATGTACTACACCAGAGGAAAATCCGTATGCAAGAGAGATTTAAGTGTTAAATTGGTATTATGAATTAATTTATCAAATAAAATTTTATTTTTTAAAACGAAAATTAAAAAAAAGAGACCCTTATCTATACAAATGAATACAATTCAAGATTTCTATGACATAAATCATTTTCCCGGTGATTATGATGTTAGCTATTGTGCTGAAGCAGCAGTAAATGGTTTTAATCCATACATAAAATTTATTATTGATAACATAAAAAAAGGTGATAAAGTAATTGATGTAGGATGTGGAACAGGATACATAACTAATACTATCGCTACACTCAAACAAAACATCATTACCGGTCTTGATTTCTCAAATGCTATAAAGATTGCTGAAGAAAAATCCATCTTACTTAACAATAATGTTACTTGGATTAAAGAAGACTTTTTTAATTATAATAATAATTGTAAATACAATGTCATAATTTGTCAGGGTGTTTTTCACCACATGCCCAGTTACATGAATGCCATAAATAAATTCTACGAAATGTTAGACGATGATGGAATTTTATTACTTGGTGTGTACAATAAGTGGGTAAAAATTCTTCAAAAAGTTTTGCCGTTAAGTTTTTACAATAGTAATATATTAAGAACTGATCAATTGTTGTGTCCTTTTGAGGTTGGTTTTTCTCGTGCTAATGTGAAGAAATTATTTTTAAATTTTAAAATTATTAATTCTTATCCTAAAACTTTTGATTATTTTCCTAATTTACATTTATGTACTAAAATTAATAGTGGAGGATTAACTTTATTCAAATTAACAAAAGGAGATGTTAATGTTTGATTGGTATTATAATTTAGTTTTTCAACTTAAATTTTGGCTTAAAAAAAGAAAGCTAAAAAAACTTGACCCTTACGTATACGAGGTAAATAAAAATGATGAATGAGTACAGATTTTCTATAGAAGGTTTAAAAGATACGATTGCACGTCTTCTTAAAGAGAACGATGAGCTAAGGTTAAAGCTTCGTGTTTACGAAGAAAACGTCGGTAAAATTGCAATTAATCCAAAGAGTATCAATGAGCAAAAGAATAAATAAGCATCTCAAGCAGTTCTTTGAGGAAAAACCCTTGACTGATTGGGAAAAAAATTTTATATTAGGATGTATTAAAGCTCAAGATAATTCTTGGTATGGTCAACTTACTACTAAACAGTGGAATAAAATTAAATCAATTAAGGATAAATATGATGTGGCAGATAATAGTAATAATGATGGTTGCTCTAGGATCTAAAACAGATGCTATTGAGATTTCTCATAATAATGGTAAACCTTTAGAATTTGAGTCTCAAGCAATTTGTTACGCTCACGTAGAGGCTAATTTAGAAAAACTTAAATCTTACGCTTCTTCACAGTTTGACGGCGCTCCTGTAAAGTCTATTATTTGTGTTAAAAAACCATTTGGAGTTAACAATGTATGAGTATCGCTGTAGAGTCATTAAAGTGGTTGATGGTGATACTATTGATGTTGACATTGACCTTGGTTTTAACATTACCTTGTCTAATCAGCGCATTAGATTACAAGGTGTCGATACTCCAGAATCGCGCACAAGAGACTTGGAAGAAAAAAAGTTTGGCTTACTTGCGAAAGAAGTTGTTGAGTCCTATTGTCCCTTAGATAGACCAATTACCCTCCAAACTACTAAAGATGAGAGAGGTAAGTTTGGTCGTATTTTAGGAGATTTTCTTGTTTATGATGGGGCAACTGACTCTTGGAAAATGCTTTCTGAAATTTTAATTGATAATCATTACGCAGTTGCATATCATGGTCAATCAAAAGAAGAAATTAAAGAAGCTCATTTTTTTAATAGAGAAAAAGTTAGAGGACTTCTTAAAGAATGAAAAATCGATACACTGTGAATAGAGAAAAAGCATCTCAAGATCAACTTGAAAATATGCATAAGTTAATTAAAGAGAGTTTAGATAAGAACAGAGAAGAAGATATTAAATATAACATTCAAAGAAAATACGTTCTTGTCACAGGCGATTCGTGGGCTCAGGGCGAACTTGATGTAACTAAAGACTCTGATTGGTCTGCAACTCACTCTGTTAGTGGGTATTTAGCCTCTTTATTTCCTGAGAGATATGTTGCTGTTGGATATCCAAATCCTGGATGGGATGATTTTGAAAGTATTTACGTGATTCAACAAATGCAACATTTGTTTGATTATGTTGTGTTTTTTAAAACATGCGGGCTACGTTCTATCATGTTACAAGATCACCCTGGTAGACAAGATTTTGGTATTACTGAAGAAGAATTTGATGTTAAAAATGTTATCGGCCAAGGCAGAATCATAAATGATATTGTTTATGAAATGTTAAAACATTGGGAATCTAAATTAATTTTAATTGGTGGTCTTAATAAAATTTCTAACGACGGCTCTAAATTAAATACTATTCTTACTATTCCAAGTGTGTTAGAGATGTACGACTCAAATATTAGAGATGTTGATGTTTTTGGTTGGGAAGACATGTGGGAATTTTATAAACCTAGAGTTAAAGGAAATAAAGAGTATCAAGATTCACTTTTAGAAGTAATGGATAATTTTGGTAAGAAGAAACAGTACATGGAGGCAAACCCACATCATTATTTTCCTGATGGAAAACACCCAAATAAAGTATTACACAAAAACTTAGCTCAATATATAGGAGAGCATTTATGGACGCTATAATTTTTGGGGCAGGCCCTGAAAGAGAATTAGTAAAAGGAGTTCCTTCCTCTCTTTTTTCAGTTAGCTGTAATTTGGCATATATGAACGCAAATGTTTATTTTGCACAAGACGACCAAATGATAAATCAGTTAATTCGTAAAAAAGTAAAAGCACTTTTTTTAACATATAGGATGTATGAAAAATATTCAGATAATCCAAATGCTGGTTTTTTCTTATTAGATGAGGATAAACTATGGAATAGACCTCAAGGATTATCGACAGGCTTATTAGCGATTTGCACAATGAATAATTGGCGATTTGATAAAATTTACTTAAGTGGGTTTTCTTTTGATAAACCAAATTCAAGTATTATTAAACTTGGATCTGTAATGTCTTCAATAGACATGAGAAAGCTTTGTGTAATATCTGAAACTTTTGAGCACGACATAGTTCAATCAATATCAAAAAATGATTTTTATAATCTAACTAAAAAATGATTGCTGTTATTTTAAATGATACGTCTCATTACCATTATGGATGTAAAAAGGTAATTGAGTATTTAATTTCTGATCTTCAGAGTTGTGGTTATACAGATATTAAATTAGTTGGTCAAGATATTAAAAAGATACAGGAAGCAAGATCTTTAGGTTATGAAGCAGACTTGGTTGTTTTAAATGGTGAAGGAACCATGCACAGCACCGCTATTAAAAACCGAGAAACCCCTATTGCTTTACTTGAAAATCTTTCTGCAGCAAACCACAAAGGAATTAAAACAGCACTCATAAATACTGTCTGGCAAAACATGGAGATAGATGATTTTACGGCGTATGCACTTGAAAATTCTTATGTTTCTTGCCGAGAGTCTTATTCCTATAACGAACTTAAAATAATTAACAAGGACTCTGAAATCCATCTTGACTTAAGTTATTTTGTAAAAGTTCCATTTTTTGAAACAAGTCAATCAGATAAACTTATAGGTAAATTTTTTGGAAGAACTGATTCCAAACAAAAAAATTTAGATATTTTTGAAGAAGATTGGGACACAATCGTTAATAAACTTCGTAAAACAAATTGGTTTATTACAGGTAGACATCATGAGTTATACGCTGCGTGTAAAGCAAGATGTCCTTTTACTGTTTTAAAAGGTAATACTTGGAAAAATGAAGGTTTATTGGCTACTGCAGAAGTAACTATCCCATCTTTCCCAACTCTTCTCAACGAGGAATCTTTTGATTCTGCTATAAATGAGTGCCAAGGATATTTAGCAGAGTATGAAAAACTTTTTAATTGGATGGAAAATCAACCAATATTTTCTTTGAAAGGAAAATAAATGAATCGAGAGTTAGACGTATATCATTCTGCTTTATCATTAGAGTTAGGTTCACAACCTTTATATCTTCATTATGGGTTAATATATGAAAATAATTCTATATTTCAAAGTCAACAACTTTCTACTGATTTAATAATAGAACATCTTATTGAAGGACAAAATTTATTAGAAGTAGGAGGGGGAGTAGGATATACTGCTAAACAACTAAGTGATATTGGTTATAAAGTTACTAGTATTGATAAAAGAAGTTATTCTAATTCTTCAAATGTAATTATAGAAGATTTTAACACAATGACTCTTAACTCAGATTATTATGACATAATTTTATTTCAAGAATCTGCACAATACTTTGAAAATGATTTTGAAACACTTTTTAACAAGTGTTATAACGCGCTAAAATTTAAAGGACAACTATTAGTTTTAGATGAGTTTTCTACAGATTTTTTAAATTTCTGTCCCATATCTTTTCATAATGCTATAGACTTAACAGAACGCGCAGCACCTTCTGTAGATTTTTTAATTAACATAATTAAAAAACATAAAGAAGCATTATTAAAACATTTTTCTGAAGAGGAATTAGCACAATTATTATCTGAATTAAATTATCGTAAATTACAATATGAAACTAATAAGTACAAATATATGTTAATAGATATTAGAAAGGAAAATAAATGGATTTAATAAAACTTAGAAAACAACTTGAGATTGACGAGGGAGTAGTTCATGAGATTTATCTGGACCATCTCGGTTATCCTACTTTTGGTATCGGCCATCTGGTTACGGAGTCAGACCCAGAACATGGACTTGCAGTGGGCACCGCCATTTCTTCTGAGCGATGCTCTCAAGCCTTCGAGTCGGATATCCAAGGAGTCTTGCGAGACTGCAACATCCTTTACGCAGACTTTCACAATTTGCCAGAAGAAGCTCAACAAATAATTGCTAACATGATGTTTAATCTTGGTCGACCCAGACTCTCAAAATTTGTTGGCATGAAACGCGGAGTTGATTCACAGGATTGGAACGCTGCTGCAGATGAAATGGTTGATTCACGTTGGTATCGTCAAGTTGGTGCACGCGCCGAACGGCTTGTCAATCGGATGCGGGAAATTAACTAAAAATCAATCGTGCTGTAATAATTTTGTAACAGTTAAATGTTATAATTTTTTATCATTGGCAAGAAATTGCCAATTTTATTAAAGGTATTGATAATGGATTTAATAACTCTTTGGATGGCAGTAGGTTTCTTACTTGCTGCTTATTCTGTAATTGCAAACGATTCTGTGCAAACCCTAGGTACCTGGATTGCATCTAATAATGATAGGGTAAATTGGAAGGTGATGTGGTTATCTGCATCATCTGTTTTATTATGGGCACTATGGTACGGTTGGTATATGTATGGTGGTGACATATCATACGGCAGACTGAATAAAATTCCATTCCAAGAAATACAATGGTATCATGCTATGGCTCCTGGTTTACTTCTTATACTTACTCGTATAGGTGTACCAGTATCAACTTCATTCTTAGTACTATCCGCATTTGCTTCAACTTTTGTGTTAGAAAAAATGTTAATGAAGTCTATGATGGGATACGCTGTCGCAGCTGTCGCAGCTTATATTATCTGGATTGGTGTTACTAAAATTTTAGATGAAGCAAAACCTGTAAAAGAAGAACATAAAATATATTGGCGAGTAGGCCAATGGTTTACAACAGGTTTTCTTTGGTGGACTTGGTTATCTCATGACATGGCAAATATTGCTGTATTCCTTCCTAGAGAAATTCCAGCGGACCTTATGGTATGTATTAGCGTGGTATTTGTTGGTGGTCTATGGTGGATGTTTAAAGAGGGTGGTGGTAAGATTCAGAACATTGTCCTTGAGAAACATAATACACGATATGTACGAAGTGCAACGATTATTGATGGTGTGTATTGGATTATCTTATTCTTCTTCAAAGAACTTAATGATATACCAATGTCGACAACTTGGGTGTTCGTTGGGTTACTTTGTGGTCGTGAACTTGCTATGGCAACTATGACCGGCAAAGAAAAGTTCAAGACAGTATTTCCTTTGGTAACTAAAGACTTCTTCAAGATGATGATTGGTCTTGGCGCATCAGTTTGCGTTGTTTTAGCCATTCACTATATAATTGTGCCTAATGGGTTATTTTTATAAGGAGAATGAAAAAGTTGCTTAATTAAAATTTGACGGCGAAGTTTAAATCCTGTAGAATTTTTCTATGGGATTTAAATTAGCAATAATGTCTTTTGTTATTATGGCAGTAATGGCAGGAGGCTTTATTTTATACTATAAACATACACAAAAAACTATTGCCACTCTGCATCAGAATAATGCAAAGTTGG
>VTLG01008107.1_pt1 | contig 17282 bp, 24 predicted proteins | sample 4694571 | NCBI WGS metagenome assembly VTLG01 (sample SAMN12604809, study PRJNA352737) | marine metagenome | biome: ENVO:00000447; feature: ENVO:00000209|ENVO:00000569|ENVO:01000036; material: ENVO:00002151; isolation source: viral sequences binned using virsorter ...
AGAGTTGATTCGCGTGAACATCACGATAGAAACAGATGAAGACGATCTTATTGGTGGGTTTCGTCTTGTTGATGGTAACACTGTTTGGCACAATGGGCCAGTTATCGAATCTTTGGAGAGGGGAGCTATACTCCTTTTAGATGAGATCGATCTAGCATCTAACAAGATCCTATGTTTACAATCTATTCTTGAAGGAAAAGGTGTCTTCTTGAAGAAGATAGGTAAGTGGGTAAAACCTGCTGCAGGATTCAATGTGATTGCTACTGCAAACACTAAAGGTAAAGGATCTGAGGACGGTAGATTTATCGGTACTAATGTATTGAATGAAGCATTCCTTGAGAGATTCCCTGTGACCTTTGAGCAATCATATCCTCACATCAAGATTGAGGAAAAGATGTTACGTCTTCACTCTGCAAGTGTTGGAGTTCATGATGATGAGTTTATCAAGAAACTTGTTGATTGGGCAGACATCATTCGTAAGACATTCTATGATGGTGGTATCGAAGAGATCATCTCGACTCGTAGACTTGTACACATCATTCGTGCATACTCAATCTTCAAGAACAAAGCGAAAGCGATTGAGAATTGTGTAAATCGTTTCGATGATGAAACAAAGCAGTCATTCATGGAATTGTATGATAAAGTAGATTCAGATGTTGATTTTGACAAGGAGTCCGATGAATCTGTGGGGTAACTACAAGAAAGTTTTACATGATACTCTTGATCTCCAGTTTGCTCATCCGTGGGCAGATTGGGAGGCCAAGGGTACTGTGCTTTCTGCAAAAGTTTTTAAACATGACTATGTAATCAAGTCAAGAGTTGTGGAGATTTGGAATGAAAAGTCTAGCATATACAACAACATTATCTATCCTAAGACAGGTAGTAATCTTCCATGTTTTGGTATGGATCTTATGGGATTCTTTGATAAGAAGGTCATTATTGTCTTTGACTTTCAACATCCTGTAGAAAATTTTTTGTTCTCTGTCGATGGTCTCCCTAAGAGTAAAGGAGACTATCGATTTTTTGAGCCTGGTAATCATTTCTCAGAGAATGTTTATATTGCTAAATGTACGATGGATGAGGTTGACGAACATTTAGATATGTTCCAAACCTACTTGACAAAGTATAAAGAGATGTTAGAATTAGAGAAACCCACTGGTGAAGACACTAGTGTTTATAAAGACTTCGATGCTTACATGACTAAACTTGACCCAGTATCAGGATATCTAAAGGGTAAGTTTGGAGAAGAAAAGGCAGAGAGTCTAGTAAATGACTTTCTATTTTGCTATGATTAATGCATGGAGTTTAGCGTGGGATGTTTTAAGAGGAACTATGGATGAAGAATATCCTATCATCGATACTAGTGTAGGTGCAGGTAATACTGCTTTTGCACATGGGATTGATGGTCATTATGAAATTGATGATGATGGTTTAGATTATGAAATTGATTTAACCAATGGTGCTTCTGCTGATTATATGGCAGACATAGATGATATGTATGCACATCAATTTACAACTTGGGACGATGGAATGTCACTACAAGTAACAGAAGAAAAACCAATGGCACACTATTTTAAATATCACGAGAAAGAAATTTTAAAAGATATTGAGGAGTATGTATCTTCTACATATCAGGGACATTACACTGGTAAGTCTCATGAGTATCGTAATGTACAAACCATTGATCTCATGGCATCAAAGGAACTTGCTGCTGCTTTCTGTCAGGCTAACATACTTAAGTATGGAAGTAGATATGGAAATAAAGACGGAAGGAACAAGAAGGACTTGATGAAAGTCATACATTATGCTATGCTATTATTACACTTTGATGAGCACTATGGAACACCATCAATGCCATCAGGAAACTTTGAACAAATGCCTTAACAATTATGTCAATGAATTTAAGTGATAACACTTTAGGTATCCTCAAAAATTTTGCAGGAATCAATAATTCAATCCTTGTGAAAAAAGGTAATCATCTTCGCACTATATCTGTTGCAAAAAATATTCTTGCTGAAGCAGAGATACCAGAAGATTTTCCAAGAGATGTTGCAATCTATGATTTAAATCAGTTTCTAAATGGATTAAGTTTGCATCAAGATCCAGATCTTGATTTTTCAGAGGAAACATATCTTACAATCCGTGAAGGTAGGAGAAGAGTTAAGTATTTCTTCGCAGATCCACAGGTCATTATTGCACCACCTGAGAAAGAGATATCTCTACCATCACAAGATGCATGTTTTCAATTAGATAGTAATGCTTTAGAAAAGTTACTCAAGGCTGCTGCAGTATATCAATTACCTGATTTATCAGTAGTAGGTGAAGCGGGTGTTGTTAAGTTAATTGTTCGTGATAAGAAGAATGATACATCAAATGAATATGCAGTTACTGTTGGTGAAACAACTAAAAACTTTACCTTTAATTTTAAGGTTGAAAACATTCGTATTATTCCCGGTTCATATGATGTTGTAGTATCATCTAAACTATTATCTAAGTTTACAAATAGTAAGTTAAATCTTACTTACTACATAGCACTTGAACCTGACTCAACATTTGAATGACCGCTATTAATAGATGTCGATTGATAGGAAGTATCTTATTAATATTAGGATACTTTTTAGTTTTATACGTTGATGTTAAGTCTGGTTGTACAGCTAGACTTTTTGGTAATCTTTTAGTGTTACCATTCTCAATTAACTGTAAAGCATATGATATTGCTTTTGTATCTTCTTTCTTTGCAGTAATTGATATTTCTAAAATCATTCAGTTATCTACATAATGAATAACATCGGATTAGAAGTTGTTTTCTGGACAGCATTAGCACTTTATCTCCTAACAAAATTAGGAGTCTTTAAAAAGAAATGAAGTACATTCTATACAACGAAAATTTTGAAACTCAGGGTTCTTTTTCATCGATTCAAGAGCTAAGAAATTTTCTTTGTGATAGAAAATATGATATTCAGTGTGACAAAGATATTGGTTGCACTTTTGATTATATTAAGCACATTAAATGGCACTTTGATATAGTAGAATGAAACTCACACAAGAACTTATTGACCAAATACAGGAAGCCATGCTTCACACGAATCTGAAAGGTGAAATAAACTGGAAAGATGGTGATGATATTAGTGTGCAGATTGCAGGAACTTTTGCAAAGGATAAATTTATCGTTATTAAAAACGAATCTAAGAATCCTTGGGTTCCTGCTGAACCTCATCCTAGATTTGATTATGAAAAACGGGAGTGGAAAACTGAAGAAAGTACAGAGAAATAGGTATGATGGTAAGAAAGTTTTTGAAACAAGAACACTTACCTTTGAACCTTATCCATATGATGACATTCATGATGTCATAGAAAAAATACAAGATAATTTATCAGGAGATCTTTTAAAAGGAAAAAGACTAAAGTATGCTACTGATGTTCAAAAATACAAATATTATGGACATTGCTATCACTCGTCACAAGCTCTTTTCTTTTTAATGGATACAGATAAACTTGTTCCTTTTAGTGCCATTGATTTTCGAGATGAAAAACATTGGTGGTTGCAGGATGAAAATACAATATATGATGTAACTGAAGATCAATATTATCTAAGATCAAAAGTGCCACCACATTCAAAGGGTAAAAAAAGTGTTTGGTATGGGTGGAAACAAAGACCACAACAGATAACTCTCGAACTTATGAAAAGAGTGTTGACAGATCGTTTAATATCTGATACAATAAATAACATAGGCGATTAGCCAAGTACTTTAAAATTAAAAAAATGAAAAAACCTGATTCAATTATAAGTGTCAACAATGATGTACTTGTAGGTATATCTTCGTATGACGCTTTTGTTTATGAATATACAAACATAGAAAACGGTATGAAATATGTTGGATCTCATCTTGGAACATTAGGAGATGGATACTGGCATAGTTCAAGAAACCTAGAATTTATAGATTTATTTTCTGGAATGAGCCCGATATTCGAGTATAAAATACTCGGTGTCGGGTCTTTTGATGAAATGAAAAATCTTGAAGCAAAGATACACAAAGATAATGAAGTTGTAAGTAATAAAATGTATTACAATTTGGCAGCAGCTGGTTCTGCTTTCAAAGTTCCTGTTAGGCAAGATTTGATTAAAGACTTCGTATTTCCAAAAGTAGATAAGGGTGATTTTAATATTTCAGAATTGTGGAATAAATCAGATTTATTAGATAGAGGGCCTAACTCAAAAATAACAGCTTTACAAGTTAGGTATGAGGATAATCCATTAATTATAGAGATTAGACACTTGATAAAACAAAAAGGTGATACCTCAGATTGTAGTCGTATTTTACTGGTCGAGTTGGGAAATGGTCGTTATATGATTATTGATGGTAATAGCACTTTACTAGCAGTTTCAACTATAGATTTTGCTACAAAATTAAGAGTTGCGATAATCCCTAAAAAATTTATGGATCATTATGAAATTAATTTAGATGAATTAAGGTATCTTGGTCAGTTAATGAATCCCGAAAGTGAAGTCATTAAGACACCAACAAGTGCTAATGATTTAATAAAAACACTACAAAGTTTTTATGTAGAGAGTAATAAAAAAATCAAATTCAATTCAGATTACTGTTTGAATTACATTTATAGTGTACTTAAATGTTCCCCACAAAAAGCTGGATCTATTGCTAAGAAAGCGAAAAAAGATTATCAAACTAAGGCTAAATTGAAATCAGGTTCTAAGGTTATTGATTATCACTCAAAAAGAAATCCACTTAATCACAAAAAAGTTGTTAAAAGGGTTGAAGAGTTAAGTGATGATAAAGGTAGAGTGGTTGTTGTTCATGGTGGAACAGGAGCCCCTAAAACATTATCATTAACAATTTGGGATTCTATATTAAATAATCCAGATGCTTTGAGATTTATTGCTGTTATACATCATGATAGTGATGAAGTGTATGAAAAATGGGAAAGTGATTATCGTGACGTTGTTAGAAACAGAGTCACTAAAACTTTAAAATCTATGAAACCATTAGATGGTATCGTAGATGAACGTGGTGTGAAAAGAGATGGTGTTGAAAGAACATTTAGGTTTGAGGAAATGCCACATGAAGAATCTGATATATCTTAATATTGGCAAAAAATAAATCCTATGATATAATAAAGGTATGAATATTTTTGTTACTGATCCCGACCCAAATCTATCAGCACAAGTGTTGCCTGATAAACATGTGGTCAAGATGCCACTTGAAACTTGTCAAATGTTGGCAGTAGTTTTTTCAAAGTGGTATTATAATTGGGGTAATGATTTGTTACCTAAGAAAGATGGTTCACCTTACAATACTGAGAAAGGTGCTTTCCGTGGCCATCCATGTACTATATGGGCAGCAGAAAGTATTGCTAATACTGCATGGTTGATTCAACATGGATTTGCTTTACTTAATGAGTATGAAACCAGATATGGTAAAGTACATTCTTGTCAAACTGCAATGAATGCAGCGGAACAAGTATTTGAAAAGCATACAGGTAAAACATTAGATTGTCATAAAGAGGCAACACCATTTGCTTTTGCAGGCCCTGATGAGTTTAAGCATGATCCAAGTATTGATATTCTAACTAAGTACAAAAGATACATTGCATCTAAACCTTGGGTATGCGATAATTATCTTAGGAAACCAGATCGTAAACCTGATTGGGTATGAGTGATTTTATTTGGGTTGAAAAGTATCGACCTAAAACAATCGATGAGTGCATTTTGCCAGTAGGTATTAAGAAAACATTTCAAGATTTCTTAAATGCAGGTGAGATACCAAACATGTTATTATCAGGCCCACCGGGTATTGGTAAGACAACAGTTGCAAAGGCATTGTGTAATCAACTTGGAGCAGATTATTATGTTATTAATGGATCGGATGAAGGACGTTTTCTTGACACTGTTCGGACAAACGCAAAGAACTTCGCATCTACCGTCTCTCTTACAAGTGAGTCGAAACATAAAGTCATCATCATTGATGAAGCAGACAATACCACTTCCGATGTACAGCTCCTTCTCAGAGCGAGTATTGAGGAGTTCTCCAAAAACTGCAGGTTTATCTTTACCTGTAACTACAAAAACAAAATTATCGACCCATTACATTCTAGGTGTTCTGTTGTTGACTTCTCAGTTAATAAAAAAGACAAACCAACAATAGCAGCACAATTCTTTTCTAGAATAAATCATATTCTTGACAAAGAAAATATTAAGAGTGATAAGAAGGTCGTTGCTGAGTTAATCAGCAAACACTTTCCTGATTGGAGGAGAGTTCTTAATGAGTGTCAAAGATACTCGGTCGGAGGTGAAATAGACTCTGGCATACTAGCGTCCTTTTCTGATGTTTCTATAAATGATCTCACCAAGAATCTCAAAGAAAAAAACTTTTCTGAAGTCCGTAAGTGGGTTAATACCAACTTGGATAATGATACTACTTTGCTTTTTCGTCGTATCTATGATAGTTTATATGAAACCTTGGTCTCTAGTTCTATTCCTGCTGCTGTTCTTATTCTGGCTAAATACCAGTACCAAGTAGCATTTGTGGCAGATCAAGAAATTAACCTACTTGCTTGTTTAACCGAAATTATGGTGGAGTGTGAATTCAAATGACTGTAAAATTAATTCGTATGTGGTCTGGTGAAGATGTAATCACCGACGTTGTTGAAGAGACAAATGATCACTACAAAATCGAAAATCCAATTGTGGCCGTCCCATCTCCAAAGGAGAATAGGATCGCTTTTGCTCCTTGGTCTCCTTTGGTTCAAAAGGATACATTAGATGTGGTAAAAAATTATACTGTTTATATCGCAGATCCTCAACCTGATATTGTTGAACAATATAATTCAATGTTTGGTAAAATATCGAAACCAACCAAAAAACTAATATTATGAACTGTTGGCACTGTAACTCAGAACTAATCTGGGGTGGAGATCATGATCTTGACGATTTTGATGAAGCAGAGTATAGTATGGTGACAAACTTATCATGTCCTCAATGTAATTCTTATGTTGAGGTTTATTATCCGCGTCAAGATCAAAATGACTAAATCTTATACAAAATTAAAACATCAAGTGAAATCAAGTAGATACTACATCTTCTGGGGTGTTGCGACTATTGCAGTTATGGCAGGTCAAATATATGTTGGTAATGGATATCGTAAGATGTCTGAAAAAGTTGGAGATCTAACTGAAATAATTGAGATTAAAATGGAAATGGACTTGTTAGAGAAAAAAAGAAATCCATATGGAATTATGCCATTATGATACCACATTTAACATTAGACCCTAACATTACATTCCCAATTTCTGTTGCAGTGATTACAATATTATTAGCAGGGTATGGAATCTATAAAGGATTCTTTGCTAACGATGGATTAACAGATCCTTGGGACGATCATGACGATTAATCTTATATCAAAAGATAATACTCTTTGGGCTGCTGATGAGTTTATTCAATACTTTTCTAAGATGGGAAATATTGAAGACTATCTTAGATATGTAAAGAAAGAAACTGTCAAGAGTTATAGTGCTCTCACATCATTTGAAGATGAATTTTTAAATGAGGATATTCATCCAAATGATATGGATTTTAATATTCGTTTTATAGGTGATAGATTTCAAAATAGTCTTCCGCAAGACTACTATAAAACTATGTTGGGTGCTGTTTCATCTCATAATAATGAAACAAATATTCCCGGAAGAGAATTGCGTTGGATGGTATATGAAAAGAATACGAATAAAGTTATTGGATTTATTAGATTTGGATCCCCTACAATTAACTCTAAACCTAGAAATCTTTGGTTAGGTAAACCAGCTAATTTAACTTTAATGAATAGACATACTGCAATGGGATTTGTGATAGTTCCTTCACAACCATTCGGATACAATTATCTTGGAGGAAAATTATTAGCATTACTTTGTTGTTCACATTTTGCAAGAGAAACTATATCTAAAGTTTTTGATAAGGATATTGCACTCTTTGAAACAACATCATTATATGGATCTACAACATCAGCATCACAGTATGATGGCCTAAAACCTTTTATGAGATATAAAGGATTGACTGAAAGTAAATTTACACCACTACTCCATGATGATGCATTTCACAAATTACATAATCGTTTTAAAGAATGGAATGATAATACACCATTAACAGACAATAAGGCATCTTCAAAGAAGATGAAAAGGCAATCAAAGATGATATCAATTATTAAAAATTCTATGAAGGAATATGATATGAAAACTGAATTGAAACAATTCACAGATATCATAGATATGGCACTTAATCTAACTCAAAAGAAAAGGTTTTATATTTCAGATTATGGATATTCTAATGTTCGTGAAGTCTTACTAGGTGAACAAGATAAATTAGTTCGTGGTCAAAATTGGGATAAGTTCTATCTTGATAACATCATTTCTTGGTGGAAAAAGAAAGCAAGTAAGAGATATGATAAGTTGAAGAGAGAAGATAGATTCAGAAATAAGGTAGAACTATGGACACAAGATGATGACATACAAATCATTCGATAATAAATACTTAAAAAATTTGTGCGAAGAATGAAGACATTCAAGGAGTTCCTAGACGAGAGTAGTCTTTCTAGAATTAAAAGTAAATCTGACAAAGGTGGTATTGCTTTGATGTCTGCGTCAAGAGGTGACAAGTCAAAGAAAGAAAATCGTGCGAGAGCTAAACAATTGGATAAGGATATTCGTGGTAGAGGTTTAGGTGGTGCCACAAAAGTTACTGGATCTTATATGGAGAAAGGTGATGATGGTAAAGAAAGAAAAGTAAAAGAAAGAAGTCATGTAGTTTCATCTGGTAAGATGGGCAAGAGAAAGTTCAAAAAAGAGGTTAAGAAGTTAGGTAAGAAGTATGGACAGGATTCCGTATTGACACAAACAAAAAAAACTGGTACACTATCAGCAACAAGAAAAGGTGGACTTGGTAAATCAAAGAACATTAAATTAGGAAAATTTAAACCACAGGGCAAAAACCCAGAGGGACAATCTCAAATCAAAGGAAAAACTTTTACATACGGATAATGACAACACCACTTTACGACGACACTAATTGGAGATCAGAGTACATAGATATCAAATCTCGACAATTATCTTCAAGACAAGTTCAATTATTAGAATCGGGAGCAGATAGTCTTGCCTCAAGTTGGTTTTTACAGGCAATGTATAATGATTGGAAAAAAATAAAAGGATATAATAAATTAGATCCGAAAGAAAATGAGGGCCAATTACAATCATCGCTATCAGATTTTTTCAAAAGTCAAAAAGATCAAGGTATTTAATGACAGAATTTATTTCAAGACATATCGGTATAACCGAAAATGAACAGACTCAGATGTTAAACGATTTGGGTCTTTCTAGTTTGGATGAACTTGTTAGACAAATAGTTCCAGATTCAATATTATTAAGAGGAGATTATAAATTACCTAATGGATGTAGTGAGCAGGAGGCACTTGCAGAATTAAAAGAAATTGCAAATCAAAATAAAATTAAAAGAAGTTTGATTGGTCAAGGATATTATGGGACAATCACACCACCAGTAATACAGAGAAATGTATTTGAAAATCCTGCATGGTACACATCCTATACACCATATCAAGCAGAGATATCTCAAGGTAGATTAGAAGCATTATTTAATTTTCAAACATTAGTTACAGAACTTACAGGATTACCAGTTGCAAATGCATCACTATTAGATGAAGGAACTGCAGCAGCAGAGGCAATGATACTCGCTTACAATAATTCTAAAAACAAAAATATTTTCTTAGTTGACAGCGAAGTATTTCCACAAACATTAAAAGTATTAGAGACCAGAGCAAAACCTTTAGGAATTCAAATTAAATTAGTTGATTGGTATAATCTTACAGATCTTGATGAGTTTGATAATGCTTTTGGATTAATAGTTCAATTACCAAATAATAAAGGTAGTCTTCGAGATCCAAGTGCATTTCTTCGTATTGCAAGTGTATATAAGTGCATGAAGATTGCGATTGTAGATCCACTATGTCAAGTTCTTATGAAACCTGTGGGAGATATGGGATTTGATATTGCAGTTGGCAGTATGCAGAGATTTGGTATTCCTATGGGATTTGGTGGGCCTCATGCAGCATTCTTTGCAATAAGTGACAAATATAAAAGAAAGATTCCCGGACGTATTGTAGGGCAGTCGGTAGATAGTCAAGGTAATAAAGCGTTGCGATTAGCATTACAAACAAGGGAACAACACATAAGACGAGACAAAGCAACATCCAATATATGCACTGCTCAAGCACTCCTCGCAAATATGGCAGGTTTTTATGCTGCTTACCACGGTGCGGAAGGTCTGAAAAAAATAGCAACCAGAGTATTAAAATATAGACAAATACTACAAAAAGCATTGAGATGGTGTGGAATTGAAGTTGATGAGTCTGAAGGATTTGACACCGTTAGATTTAAAAGTTTTCTTGCTTTAGAAGGATTTAATGTGCGTTACGAAGATGGTTATACCCTAATCACATTAGATGAGTGTACAACACTTGAAGAAATAAAACAACTCATAGATTCACAATTAGATTTAACTAATCGATTTGATACTATCGATCATGTGAGTGATTCGATAGGGGATTATCATTGGCTAGGTAATTCAGAAAGAACTAAACCTTGGTTGACTCAGGAAGTATTTAACAAGTATCATAGCGAAACAAATATGATGAGGTATATTAATGAATTAGTTTCCAAAGATTTTTCGTTAGTGAATGGTATGATGCCACTTGGTAGTTGCACTATGAAACTAAACGCAGCGTCAGAACTCATGCCAGTATCATGGCCAGAGTTTGCAAATATACATCCATTTGCACCAGCATCTCAAACAATAGGTTATGATATTATTATTAAAGAATTAAAAGGATGGTTGTGTGAAATAACTGGATTTGATTCAATATCCCTTCAACCAAATGCGGGATCACAGGGTGAATACGCAGGTCTGTTAGCGATACAAGATTACCATAAAAGTAACGGTGATACAACGAGAAACGTTTGTCTAATACCAGAAAGTGCACATGGGACTAATCCTGCAAGTGCTGTCATGGCGGGCATGAAGATTGTTCCCATCAAATGTGATGAGAGTGGAAATATTGATTTGAAAGACTTAGAGAAACAAGCAATCATGAATACATTTGAACTCTCATGTATTATGATTACATACCCATCGACTCATGGTGTCTTTGAACCAACTGTTAAAGATATTTGTAGAATCGTACATGAGAATGGTGGTCAGGTGTATCTTGATGGTGCAAACTTAAATGCACAGGTAGGACTTGCAAAACCATGTGACTATGGTGCTGATGTATGTCATCTTAACTTACATAAGACATTTTGTATTCCTCATGGTGGAGGTGGGCCTGGTGTAGGCCCGATTGGTGTTGCAAAACATTTAACACCCTTTGTGACTCATCGAGTTTCATCAGCAGAATATGGTAGTGCATCTATTTTACCTATTAGTTGGATGTATATAAGAATGATGGGTGGAGATGGATTAAGAAAAGCAAGTGAGGTATCTTTGTTATCTGCAAACTGGTTAGCACATCAAATTGATCCATATTTCAAAGTATTATATCGAGGAGAGAATGATCGAATTGCACATGAGTGTATTTTTGATTGTCGAAATTTCCCTGTCTCAGCAGAGGATATTGCAAAAAGATTAATGGATTATGGATTTCATGCTCCTACATTATCATGGCCAGTTACAAATACTATGATGGTTGAACCAACTGAAAGTGAATCATTAGATGAACTAAGAAGATTTGCAAAAGCAATGGAGATGATAAGAAGAGAAATATTTACAGTTCCTGAGATAGTAAAGAATTCACCACATACTGCAAGGGTTGTAAGTTCAACAGAATGGGTGTATAATTATACAAGAGAACAAGCAGCATATCCTGTAGATCAAACTAATAAATTTTGGCCTGCTGTATCGAGAATTGATAATGTTTACGGTGATCGTAATCTTGTATGCTCTTGCTCTTCTTATTTTGATAATGAAACTGATGGAACTGAAAGATTGGTTAAACTCAATTAACCTTAATAAAATTAATCAAATTGATGAAGACCCATCAGTCGAAAAAGAATATCCTCCATTCATAATTAATAAGTGTTTATCAGGACATCTTGACACAGTGATGTTTGCAAATGAAATGAATAAGTATCCATTTCTTTCAAAGAAGATGCAACATGACTTTTTTATACATATAGTGAGGAAGAAAAAAAGGTTTTCTCCTTGGTTGCGTAAAGACAAAATCAAAGAACTTGATAGTGTCAAAACATACTATGAATGTAGTAATGCTAAAGCGGAACAGATTTTAAAGATTCTTACAAAAGAACAACTGAACTTTATTAAATCTAAACTTGATATTGGAGGAAGACAATGAGCGTTCTTAAGGAACCTGAAGTGAATTGGGATCCTAACCAAATGGTTGAGGTAACATTAAATGAACCAGATGATTTTCTCAAGGTGAGAGAAACACTGACTCGTATCGGTGTCGCATCAAGGAAAGAAAAGAAAATATATCAGTCTTGCCATATTCTACATAAGCAAGGTAGATATTTTTTAGTGCACTTCAAAGAATTATTTGCATTAGATGGAAAGCATGCAAATCTTACATCTAATGATGTACAAAGAAGAAATCGTATAGCACAATTACTTGTAGACTGGGGCCTAGTAGGGATTGTTAGTGCTGAATCAATACAAGATGTAGCACCTCTTAATCAAATAAAAGTATTATCTTATAAAGATAAGGGTGACTGGATTTTAGAGACTAAGTACAATATAGGATCGAAAAAGAAGAAGGTAGAGGTAACTGAATAATTGAAAAAATTTATTTTTGATGTTGATGGCACTTTAACAGATAGTCGTCAACAAATTGACTTGTCATTTGAAGTATACATGATTAAATTCTGTTGCAAGTATGATGTTTATATAGTTACTGGTAGTGATAGAGAAAAGACAGTCGATCAACTTGGTCTTGATATATGTTACAGAGCAAAGAGAGTATACAATTGCTCTGGCTCAGATGTGTATGATAAAGATAATAATGTCTATAAATCTAATTGGCAACCATATCGTAAGTTAATTAATTTTCTTAGTGATGAATTAGACTACAGCACATTTCCACATAAAACAGGTAATCATGTTGAGCACAGGCCTGGCGGGATAAATTTTAGTATTCTTGGAAGAGGTAAAGATAGTATGAAATATAGAAAAGAATATGTGAAGTGGGATATTAATACTACTGAAAGGATATTAATGTCAGATAGAATTAAAAGCGAGTTTCCAGATTTGAATATTCAGATAGGTGGTCAAACCGGTCTTGATATATCTGATAGTGATAAGAGTCAGATACTCACAGATTTTAATCCTAGTGATGAGATACATTTTTTTGGTGACATGATGTTAGAAGGTCAAAACGATTATCCTTTAGCAAAAGCACTAAAAGACATGGGCGGTTATCCGCATCATGTAAAAAACTGGGAGGATACCCGAACAAGACTTTCTGAGTTTTATGGTTAAATAGAAGTGTGGGTGCCATTGGGCTCACAGTAATAAAGTCGCTTATCGGAGGACACTATGACTTCACTACAAAGATATCACTCTGCAAATTTACCAGAGTTGATGAAAATAATTTCAAAGAACGGGATTGGTATGGATGATTACCTTGACCGCTTTTTTAATTCTTTTGAAACCACAACAAACTATCCACCCTACAATTTAATTCATGTAAATAATGTTGAGTCCGTGCTTGAGATTGCTCTTGCAGGATTTGGCAAAAAAGAACTAAAGGTTTACACTGAATATGGAAAACTTGTTGTCGAAGGACAGAAAGAAACTAAGGAGACAGGATCCGAGTATGTCCATCAAGGACTGGCTCAGAGATCTTTCACAAGAGAGTGGGCACTTTCAGACGATGTTGAAGTCAGAGAGGTTCAATTCAAGGATGGACTTCTTACCGTTAAGTTGGGTAAAGTAGTTCCAGAACATCATGCTCGTAAAAACTATCTCTAAATATATTGAGTTCGAGATGGAACTTAGGGATCTTGACGGATCCCTTTTTTTTATATATAATAAGTAAATATACTTAGTCACATGAATCACGCTGCCTTTCTTGCAATCATTGGAATCTATCTAGTTTGCACTCCATCAATTAGCTCATTTATTTTTGCTTGACTATTTTTTTGTTTATGATATAATTAGGTGAGGAGATAATTTATTATGTCAATAAAAGTCGCAGTTCTACAATCAGGTGAACAAATCATTGCTGGAATGAAAGAGATTGTATCTGAGGATAAACCCATAGCATATTTGTTTAATCAACCTCATAAGATTGTATTGGATAACCAAATAGTTTTATCTGAAAGTAAAGATAAGTCCTCAGTTGAGGTTACTCTTGCCAAATGGATATTGATATCTGATGAGGATGATATACCTGTGTCAGTTAATCAAGTAGTAACTTTAGTTGAACCAGTTGCAAGTGTAAAGAAAATGTATGAGGAGAAGGTAAATGGATCAGATTATTAAATGTTTATTACTTAAGAATGGTGATATCATAATATCACAGATTATGGAAGTTGATACAGAACTTGGTGGCCCTGATTGTAAGTTAATTAAACCATTTAAAATGGTTGCATCTTCTGCAGACTATAAATTAGAAACATGGTTAGACTTTACATCACAAACTGATATGATGATACATTCTGATAGTATTCTTACCATAGTTACCCCAACTCCTGCTATACTATCTGAGTATGTTGAGTTGATTGCCTGATGAGATTCTATACTAATGTACAGTTAGTTGGAAACAATTTTTTAGTTCGTGGTTATGAAAATGGCAAACATTTCATGACACGAGAATCTTTTTCACCAACACTTTTCGTTCCTGCAAAAAAGAAAACAAAATATAAAACTCTAACCGGAGATTCAGTTGAACCAATTAGACCCGGTTCAGTTCGTGATTGTCGTGAGTTTATTAAAAAGTATGATGGTGTACAAAATTTTAAAATATTTGGAAATGATCGATATATCTACCAATACATCTCTGAGATGTATCCTGAGCCCGAAGTAAAGTTTGATATAAGCAAAATTAAATTAACCACTCTTGATATAGAGGTTAAATCTGAGAATGGATTCCCTGATGTAGAATCTTCTTCAGAAGAAATATTGTTGATATCAATTCAAGATTATAATACAAAACAGATTCGCACATGGGGTCAAGGGGACTTTAATAACAAACAAGATAATGTCATTTACAAGTCATTCAATTCTGAGTATGAACTTCTAAATGCCTTTATTAACTGGTGGATGATTGAAGATAATACACCAGAAGTTATCACAGGTTGGAATATTGAACTGTATGATATTCCATATCTATCTCGTAGATTGGAAAAGGTCTTGGGTGAAAAGTTAATGAAAAGACTTTCACCTTGGGGTCTTGTAACTGAAGATGAAATTTATATCTCAGGACGTAAACATATTGCATATGACGTAGGTGGTATTACACAACTTGATTATCTTAATCTTTACAAAAAGTTTACCTATAAAGCACAAGAGTCATATAGATTAGATTATATTGCAAGTGTTGAACTTGGGCAAAAGAAACTTGACCACTCTGAGTTTGACACATTCAAAGATTTCTATACAAAAGGTTGGCAGAAATTTGTTGAATATAACATCATTGACGTAGAACTTGTTGACCGTCTTGAAGATAAGATGAAGTTGATTGAACTTGCAATCACAATGGCCTATGACGCAAAGGCAAACTATGTCGATGTATTTTCACAGGTTCGTATGTGGGATACAATTATCTACAACTATCTTAAGAAAAGAAATATTGTTATACCACCTAGAGAAAGATCAAACAAGTCTGAAAAGTATGAAGGGGCATATGTAAAAGAACCAATTCCCGGAAAGTATGATTGGGTAGTTTCTTTCGACCTTAACTCTCTATATCCGCATTTAATTATGCAGTATAATATTTCACCTGAAACTTTACTTGATACAAAACATCCACATTCAGGGGTGGATAAAATCTTAAATCAAGAAGTTACATTTGAAATGTATAAAGATAATGCTATCTGTGCAAATGGTGCAATGTATCGAAAAGATATTCGTGGTTTTTTACCAGAACTGATGGAAAAGATCTATAAAGATCGAACCATTTACAAGAAAAAAATGTTGGAGGCAAAACAATTATATGAAAAGAAAAAGACGAAGGCACTTGAAAAAGAAATATCAAGATGTAACAATATTCAAATGGCGAGGAAGATACAACTTAATTCTGCTTATGGTGCTATCGGTAATCAGTACTTTCGTTACTATAAATTAGCGAATGCCGAAGCAATCACTCTATCTGGACAGGTATCCATCAGATGGATTGAGAATAAAATGAATCAAAAGATCAATCAAATTTTAAAAACGGAGGATGTTGATTATGTCATTGCTAGTGATACTGATAGTATCTACCTTAACTTGGGCCCTTTGGTCGATGCTGTATACGAAGGGCGAGAGAAAACTAATCAAAGCATTGTTGCGTTCCTTAATAAGATCTGTGAGATGGAATTTGAAAAGTATATTTCGAGTTCTTATGAAGCGTTGGCCAAGTACGTAAATGCTTATGATCAAAAGATGTTCATGAAGAGAGAAAACATTGCAGAGCGTGGCATTTGGACAGCAAAGAAAAGATATATCTTAAATGTATGGGATAGTGAGGGAGTTAGATATGATGAACCCAAACTGAAGATGATGGGTATCGAAGCAGTTAAGTCATCAACTCCTGCACCTTGTCGCACAATGATTAAAGATGGACTCAAGTTGATGATGAATGGCACAGAGGAAGATGTAATTAAGTTTATTGATGATTGTCGTGCAAAGTTCAAGACACTTCCACCAGAAGAAATAGCATTTCCTCGCACTGTATCCGACGTTAAAAAATATTATAATTATACAGACATCTATATCAAAGGCACACCAATACATTGTCGGGGTGCATTATTGTTTAATCATTATGTTAAGAAGAATAAACTTGATCGTAAATACTCATTGATTGGTAATGGTGAAAAGATTAAATTTATATATCTCAAGAAACCAAACATCATTCGTGAGAATGTTATATCTTTTATTCAAGACTTTCCACACGAACTTGGACTTGACAAGTACATAGATTATGATCTACAATTTGAGAAGAGTTTCGTGGAGCCACTCAAGGCAATACTTGATGCGATTGGGTGGAATGTCG
>VTLG01001161.1_pt1 | contig 17280 bp, 14 predicted proteins | sample 4694571 | NCBI WGS metagenome assembly VTLG01 (sample SAMN12604809, study PRJNA352737) | marine metagenome | biome: ENVO:00000447; feature: ENVO:00000209|ENVO:00000569|ENVO:01000036; material: ENVO:00002151; isolation source: viral sequences binned using virsorter ...
TTGTGAGTATAGTGCTAATATAAAACTAGCAACACCCAAAAAGAATAGTGAAGCACAAGCAAACCAATTATCGTTCATTGGAATACCTTTGTAACCACCATCAATTGCACCAGCAGCACCGATCATACAAAAGGTACCTACTATTGACATCACAATTGTTGTATATTCGCATATTTTTTTATACATAGTGTTCTCCTTATTATCTTAATCTTCTTTGACTATCCATATATAATGGACCAGTCCATTGAATTGCATAATTACCAGTAAGTACGTTACCTCTGGCAGAATTTAAAGCAGGCGCATTGTAACCAGCGGCTTTCAATACATCACCTTTTTTAAAATGTTTAAAGTCTTCTTTTACAATAAAACAAAATACGCCATTTTCTTGTACAACTTTAATATATTTCTTTCCGTTAAAGATTCTAGTGTTAGAATCCCATTTATTTGTCTGTTCCAAACTATAACCAGTCAATTCTTTTAGACCGTTATTAGTTGACATTCTTACGTAGTCTTGTTTTGCACCAGACATAAGGTTTTTTATACCTTCTTCTAATGTTTTTGCTGTTTTTTCTATTTTTATCATAATGTTTTCTCCTTATTCTATTAATATACCATAGATTCGGGCAAAAGTCAAGGGAAAAATCCCTAAAAAAGCAAGAAAAATCAACTTTTTTTCGTCAATGTTCTCTTTTTGTTCTATTTTTTAGTCAAAAAGTGCGTTTGATTCGCAGGATAAATAGTTTTTATGAATAATAATACAGAATATTGTCTAAATTGTGGACACGAATCGCATTGTGGCGAAAATTGTTACCAAGATTACGGAGAATCTGATAAAACTCTTTGTTGTACACATTGCCGTTGCCCAAATGATGAAAAAAAGTCAATTTTAGACATTGATTCTTTTAATGGAGCATAAATTATGGCAAAAATGAGAAAATTCCTGTTTTGGAACGAAGCAGGTGACGAAAAAGAAAAAGAATCTATGAGTTTGACAAAAGCAGTTAAGTTAGTACAAGCAGATTTCAAAGATAGATTTATAGGTGTTGAATATATTAGTAAAAAAGGCAAAGAAATTAGTCAAACTATTGAATTGCCTTGGGGAAGGTCAAAAAAGTTAGGTAGATAATGGCACAATTATATAAAAACTTTGTAAAACACGAATCCATCCCAAAAACAACTTCACAAGGAAAAAGAAAAAACGTAAAACGTAGTTCTATGAACAAACATAGGAAAAGATCGTTTAAACCATACGCAGGTCAAGGAAGATAATGCCAGCAGTTAGTAGAAAAGGGGATCAATTAAGTACAGGACACATATGTGCTGGAACAACGATATTAGATACACCAGGACAAAGTACGGTTTTCGCAAATAGTATATTAATTGCAAGACAAACTGATCCTACGGTATCACACCCTTTTCCACCATTACCACCTTGTGCGCCACACGTTGCAAAAGTTAATGTTGGCAGTACAACGGTTAGAGTATGTGGTTTACCAATTGCAAGAGTAGGTGATAGTACAGACGCAGGACAAATGACTAAAGGTTCTTCTAATGTTTTCTCTGGTTAGAGTATAAATATAAGAGATATGCCGAACTATGACGCTAGCACTACTAATAACTCTAAACGAGCAAATAGAATCTATAAAGATTTAGATTTAGACTTTGGTCGTAATCCTGTTACAAATGATGTAAATAAATTAACAGATGTAGAGGCAGTTAAGAGAAGTGTTAGAAATTTAATATTAACAAATCATTATGAGAGACCTTTTCATCCAGAAATAGGTTCTGGTATAAGAGGATTGTTATTTGAACCAATTTCACCTTTAACTTCAATTGCATTACAAAGAAAAGTTGAAGAAGTTTTATTAAATTTTGAACCTAGAATTAATTTAGTTCAAGTATTATCAAATGCTGATATTGATAGAAATGCTTACAATTTAAAAATTATGTTTTATGTTGTCGGTAATGATGAACCAGTAGAAGTAGAAACATTTTTAGAAAGATTAAGATAATATGGCAAGTAATAAATTAGTAGTAGCAGATTTTGATTTTGATATTGTAAAATCAAATTTAAAATCATTTTTACAAGATCAACCAGAGTTTTCAGATTATAATTTTGAAGGTTCAGGTTTTGCGGTCTTATTAGATACATTAGCATACAATACACATTACCTAGGTTTCAATGCTAATATGTTAGCAAATGAAATGTACCTAGACTCTGCTGATATTAGAAAAAATATTGTTTCTTTAGCAAAGATGTTAGGATATACTCCTACATCAGCAAAATCACCAGTTGCAAATGTAGATATACTTTTAAATAATGCTTCAGGTGCTACGGTTTCTATGGCAAAAGGAACAGCATTTACTTCTAAAGTAAATGATGTAAATTATCAATTTGTAACTAACGAAGATATTATAATGACACCACAAGACGGTGTTTATAGATTTTCAAATGTTAATATTTACGAAGGTACTTTAGCAACTTATAGATATACGGTTGATAGTACAGATGTTGACCAAAAATTTATTATTCCAAATGTAAATGCTGATACATCTACTTTAAAAGTTACAATTCAAAATTCTAATAGTGATACTACACAAACAACTTATACATTAGCGTCTGGTTTAAAAGGATTAACAAATACATCAAAAGCATATTTCTTACAAGAAACAGATACAGGTAGATTTGAAGTTTATTTTGGCGATGATGTTATTGGTAGTAAATTATCTGATGGTAATATTGTAATTTTACAATATGTTGTTTCAAATAGAGAAGAGGCAAACGGCGCTTCTAGTTTTTCATTATCAGGTAATATTGGAGGATTTACAAACGCAACTATAACAACTAATTCAAATGCTCAAGGTGGTTCTGATCCAGAAACGAAAGAATCAATTAGATTTAACGCACCATTACAATACACAGCACAAGACAGAGCAGTTACAACAACAGATTACGAAACTTTAGTAAAATCAATTTATCCTAATGTACAATCAATAAGTGCTTGGGGCGGTGAAGATGATGAAACTCCAGTATATGGTGTTGTAAAAATTGCTGTAAAAGCAAAATCAGGTTCTACGTTAACAAACACTACAAAGAATAGTATTATAACATCTTTAAAACCTTATAATGTTGCTTCAGTAAGACCAGAAATAGTTGATCCTGAAGTTACATCTTTAGTATTGGTTGTTAACGCAAAATTTAATAAACAAGCAACTGCAAAAACAAGTGATACTTTAAAATCAGAAATTACAAATACTTTATCAAATTATACTACAAATACATTATCATCTTTTGATGGTATATTCAGATATTCAAAAGTTACAGGTTTAATTGATGACGTTGATAATTCAATCTTATCAAACATAACAACCGTAAAAATGAGAAAACCTTTTACACCTACTTTATCATCATCTACAAAATATAATGTTTATTTTAGAAATGCTATTTACAATCCACATTCTGGTCATCAATCAGTTATAACTTCAACTGGATTTAAAGTTGCAGGTAATAATAATGAAATGTTTTTTGATGATGATGGTGCTGGTAATTTAAGAGTATATTATCTAGTAAGTGGTATTAAAACTTATCATAATTCTACACAAGGAACAATTGATTATTCAACAGGACAAATAACTATCAATTCTTTAAATGTTGCTTCTATTTCAAATATAAGAGGTTCTGCTTCTTCGGTTATAGAAATAACTGCTGTACCTAGTTCTAATGATATTGTTCCAGTAAGAGATCAAATTTTAGAAATAGATGTTTCAAATTCTATTGTAAATGTTACCGAGGATACTTTTGTAGGAGGATCATCCGAGGCAGGAGTAGGATACACAACAACATCAAGTTACTAATGCAATGGCAAAATTTAATGACAAAATCTCAACACTCATTAATAGTCAATTACCAGATTTTGTAGTTGACGATCACCCACAATTTGCCCAATTTTTAAAAACTTATTTTACATTTATGGAATCTGCAATGTTGCAGGTTGATGGTATTGAAAGTACAGACGGTATAACTTTAGAAAACGAAACAGGTCGTACAGACAATTTATTACTAGACGGATCAAAAATAAATTCAGAAAGAACACAACAAGACGCAGGCGATAAAATAATTTTTGAAGATAGTGGTTATGGTAAATTTACTATTGGTGAAACTATAACAGGATACGATTCAGGTGCAACTGCTAGAGTTCTTGCTGAAGATTTAGAAAACGGTAAACTTTATATAACAGCACAAGATAAATTTGAGAGAAGTGAAAGAATAACAGGTAATACTTCAGGTGCAAGAGCAAACATTAATAGTTATCGTCCTAATCCTGTAAATAATATTCAACAACTTGCAAACTTTAGAGATCCAGATAAAGTAATTTCAAACTTCTTAACAAAATTTAGAGATGAGTTTTTAAAAACAATACCAGAAAATTTAGCATTAAATTTAGATAAAAGAAATCTAATTAAAAATATTAAATCAATGTACCGAATGAAAGGTACACAAGCAGGACACGAATTATTTTTTAGAGTTTTATTTAATCAAATATCTGAAACATTTTATCCTAGAGAACAAATGCTTAGAGTATCAGATGGTCAATGGGATACACAAAAAGTTTTAAGAGCACTTACTACAATAGGGGATGCTTCAAATTTAATCGGCAGACAAATTACTGGTGCAACATCAGGCGCAACTGCAATTGTAGAAACAACTAAAAAGTTTCTTATTGGTTCTACTACGGTAACTGAATTAATTTTAAATGAGGAAACTATTGTTGGCACTTTTCAAATAGGAGAAGATATATCTGGTACTGCTAGTGATACAGATGAGTTCTTTATTAAAGCAAATATTACAGGTATACCAGGTAGAAAAACTATTACAAATGACGGTAGTTTATATGCAACTTCAGATTTCTTAACCGTAACTGGCGGAGGTCAAGGTGCAAGTATTTCAATTGATGACATAGGTGCAGGCGGTGTATCTGAAGTTTTGATTGATAATGGTGGTGCAGGATATTCAGTAGGCGATAAAATAGTTTTTGATAATGCAGGAACACAAGGTGTTAACGCTGAAGGATTTGTTTCTGTTATTAATGGTGGTATTGCTGCTGAATCAGGAACAGACGCTGAACATATTGTAATGGAAGATAGTACAGGTGCAGGTGATACTTATTTTGGAAATCAAATTGTACAAGAACCTGCAACAAACTCAAACTTAAATGATATAACAGATGTATTTTTAATTAACAATGGTGGTGGATATATTTCATTACCTAAACTATCAATAACAACAAGTGGTGGAATAGGTGGTAAAGTCATTGCACACGGAACAGAAATAGGAAGAGTTATAGGTTTAAAAACAAATGAATTAGGAGAAGGTTATCAAAGTTCACCATCACCTTCTATAAATTTTAGAAATATTTTATTATTAAAATCTATATCAGGAAACTTTAATGATAATGATACTATTACAGGTGGTACTTCAGGTGCAATTGGTAAACAAGCAAGTTTTGATAGTGAAAGAAATATATTAAGAGTAAAAGAATTAAATAAAAATTTTCAAGTTAATGAAACTATAACATCAGCAAGTGGTGGTACAGCGCAAGTTTTAAGATTAGATGTTGCAAGTGCTTCAGTAGAAGTTGTTCCTATTGCTGATACGGATGGTAAGTTTTTAAATGAAGATGGTTACGTATCTGAGCAAACAATGAAAATACAAGATAGTAAATACTATCAGGATTTTTCTTATGTATTAAAAGTAGGTCAATCTATTAATGATTGGAGAGACTCATTTAAAAAGACTATGCACACAGCAGGTTTTTATTTTACAGGTCAAGTAGATTTACAAAATTCACTAAATTTAAAAATCAAAGTACCAGTTGTAGGTGAAATATCAGGTAAAGAACAAACACCTTTATTCTCTATTCTCAATACTTTATTCAGTACACTATTTGGTAGAAGATTAGGAACCGTAGATGATGGTACAAGTTTAAGAGCAGGCGCAAATTTACCTGCTGATGTAGATTTAGATCCAAATACTAGTGAACACTTTGGAACAAATACAAGAGATTTAACATTAACAAGAGCACCGATTGAAATACAATATACTAGTAGGGTAAGAAGAATTATAGACGGTGTTGAAGTCAAACAAGGTTATGCTTATGCAGGACCTAGATTTGGCACATTAAATAGATTTGTAAATACAGCATTTGGTACAAGTAATACAGCAAGTGGTATAACTATGGGTATATTAAATGACGTATTAGTACAAGGAACAAGAACATCACTAGATGGAAGAAGTGGTGTATTTGTTATGACTTCAGACCCAGGTGGTCAATTAATTAAAACAAATTTCGCATTACCAGTCGCTTTTGCAGTATCTACGGAATCGTTTGATAACACGGTAACTAACTTTGCACAAACAAGTATAACTTTTGATGATACAACACCATAATACTCTGGATAACATTATAAATAGTAAGCAAGAAATACTTGTGACCGTTGATGGTGAAGCAAAGATAGAAAATGTAGATTATGAAGATGTTGAAGGACAAATAGTTTTTAAACAACCACCAAGGGCTAACGCAGTAATAAAGGTATATAAGAGAAAATAAAAATGGGAAAACAAGTTGTATTTAGAGGAACAGCCGCTAATGACGGTACGGGTGATAATTTAAGATTAGGCGCTCAAAAGATAAACGAAAACTTTACAGAATTATATACTGCTTTAGGTGATGGTTCTACTTTAGCGTCTGGTAATTATGTAACTACTAGTGCTAATCAAGTTCTTGCAAATAAAACAATTGACGGTTCAACAAACACTATTACAAATATACCTTCAAGTGCTTTATCAACATTACCAAATTCAAAATTAGATAATTCATCTATAACTATTGGCGATGATACATCTACAAATTTTAGTGTTGATTTAGGTGGAAGTTTTGAAATTGTTGGTGGTTCAGGTATTAATACTGCAATCACAAATAATAGAATAGAATTATCCACAGACGGTTCAATCGTAACTGAATCATCTACTGACACACTTTCAAATAAAACTATAAGTGGTGCAACAAACACATTTAATCAAATACCAAATTCAGCATTAGATAACAATTCAATATCAATTGGTGGTGTATCTCTTGCTTTAGGTGCTACAGACGCCACTCCTGCATTAAATTTATCAGACGCAAATTCATATCCTACAACTGCTTTATCAGGAACAATTGAAAATGCTCAATTAACAGGTAATATTACAAACGATAAGTTAGTAAATAAATCTATTAGAATAGGTGATAATACTTCAACAAGTTTAGATATTAATTTAGGTGAAAGTTTAGAGATTGTAGGAACATCTCCAGTTACAAGTACTTTAAATGGTAATAGATTAGAATTATCTTTAGGTACAATTGCTAACTCTGGATTACAAAATTCATCATTTACAATAGGAACAGATTCTATTTCTTTAGGTGGTTCAATAACTTCAATTGCAGGATTAAGTTTAACAGGTAACACTACCGTTGATTTAACTGGTGCAGGATCAAAATTAAGATTTGACTTTGCAGGTTATGGTTCTTTACCAGCATTTGGAAGTTATACTGGTATGTTCGCTTTTGATACCGTAGGTAACAGACCTTATTATTCTTCTGGAAGTGGTTGGGTTAGAATATTAGATGAAAACGCTTCTGTATCTGCTCACACAGATGTTAATACAACAGGTATTGCTGATGGTAATGTTTTAGCTTGGAGTTCAGCACAAGGTAGATTTAATGCAACTGCTCCTACAAGTGGTTCACCATTAACAATTGCAGATGAAGGTGGAGATTTATCTACTGCTGCTACTAAATTAGATTTCGTTGGTGCTGGTGTAACTGCTTCAGGTACAGGTTCAACTAAAACTATTACTATTGATAATACTTTAACCGTACAAGAAGAAGGATCATCATTATCAACAGCCGCAACAACTTTAAATTTTGTTGGTTCAAATATTACTGCTTCAGGTACAGGTGCAACTAAAACTATTACGGTAAGTGGTGTACCAAGTGCAATTAACGATTTATCAGATGTAACCGTTGCAAGTCCATTAAAAGGTCAAACTTTAGTATATACTGGTGCAAATTTTGTACAATCTAATACGCCAGTTTCTATGTTTACGGTAACAGCGCCAGATTCAAGTAGATACCAATTTGACGGTGCAGGATTTCCTGCAGGAACAAGTGGCGACAACCCTACTATATTTTTGAAAAAAGGTCAAACTTATTATTTCAGAAATACAAGTGGTGGACACCCTTTCAGAATACAATCAACAACAGGTACAGGTGGTACTGCGTATAATACTGGTGTTACTGATAATAATGCCTCAGGACCTACAGGTGTTGTTGTATTTCACGTACCTATGGATGCTCCAGGAACACTTTATTACCAATGTACTTCACACACAGCAATGGTAGGAACAATTACAATAACTTAATGAAAAGTAGTATAAATATAAGAAAGAATTAAGAATTATGCCAGCAATTATAACAAATAAATTTAGATTAAACAACGCTGAACAATTTTCAGAATCATTTTCTGAAGCAGCGAATAATAAGTATTATCTAGGTATTGGAAGACCACAACCTTATGGTACTTTAACTAGACCTGATGGAAGAACAGATTTTGAAGGAACAGATAGTGCTCCGATAACTCCTGGTGATACGGTTGTTAGAGAGTTCTACACATATGACGATTTAGTTGCTGCTAAAAGAGTTCAATCTTCAGATATATCTTTTGTTATACCTAGAAGAAATTGGGTGTCTGGTACGGTTTATGATACTTATAGACACGATTATGGCGAGTATATAACAGGTTCAACAACTACAAGACAAACTGCAAATAGTGGTGCTTCTAATTTAAATGACGCAACTTATTATGTGTTAACAACAGCACGAAACGTCTATAAGTGTTTAGACAATAATAATAATGGTACTTCCGATGAAGAACCAACTGGTGTATCAACTTCAGTAATTACAACAACTGATAACTACAAGTGGAAATTTATGTACACACTTTCTGCTTCTCAACAATCAAATTTCTTATCAACAGACTTTATGGCAGTAACTTCTAATGCAAGTGCAAGTGGAGATCAATCAAATGTTATTTCTGCTGCTGTAGATGGATCAATTGATATAGTTAAAATTAAAGCAGGTGGTTCTGGTGGAACAAACGGAACATTTACAGGAGTTAATATTAGAGGTGATGGATCAGGTGGTGTTGCAACGGTAACCGTTGCTGGTGGTGCTGTAACTGCTGTTGCAGTAACTAGTCCTGGTTCTGGATATACTTTTGCTACAATTTCAAATCAACAAATAGTAACTGCTGGTGCAACAAGTTTATCAGGTGCAGAATTAGATGTAATTATTCCGCCTAAAGGTGGACACGGTGCAAATGCTGTAGAAGAATTAGGTGCTTTCTTTGTAATGTTAAATACAAGTTTAGAAGGTACAGAATCAGCAAACTCTGGTGACTTTTCTGCTGTCAACGACTTTAGAAAAATATGTTTATTAAGAGATCCAACAAAATCATCTGCTGCTGTAACTACTAATACTGCTAGATTAACAAAGGCAATTAGAATTGCAGGATCGCCAACACCAGGTACTTTTACGGTTGATGAAGAAATTAATCAAGCAACAACAGGTGCTGTAGGTAAAGTTGTAGAGTGGGACGCAACAAATAGAATTTTATATTACATACAAACAAGGCACAATGACGCTGGAGTTGACTCAAATGGTAATCTAACTGCATTTTCTGGTGCTAATGTAATTACTGGTCAAGGTGGAGGTGCACCTACAGGTACTCCAGAGGTCGCAACAAGTGGCACGGTAAATAATGTTTCGTTTACTTCAGGATATTCTGCTTCTGAAATAGACCACGATACTGGCGATGTACTTTATATTGAAAATAGAACACCGATACAAAGAGCAACGGATCAGACGGAAAACATTAAACTGGTCATAGAATTTTAAGGGGAGTTAAATGCCAAGTCCAACTGACTTTAACCTCTCGCCGTACTATGATGACTTTGCAGAATCAAAGAAATTTCATAGAATACTTTTTAGACCAGCATTTGCTGTTCAGGCAAGAGAGTTAACACAATCACAAACTATACTACAAAACCAAGTTGAAAAACTAGGCGATCATTTCTTTGAAAAAGGCGCTATGGTTATTCCTGGCGAAATTGGTTTTGATTTAAATTACTATGCAGTTAAACTAACAAGTATAGATAGTACTCTCACATTAGCAGATTTTACAGACGGTTCTGTTTTAACAGGATCAACTTCAGGTGTAGTTGCAACGGTTGTAAATAGAGTTGCAACAGATGGTACTGATCCTGATACTTTATATGTAAAATATAGTAAGTCAGGTGGAAATAATAAAAATGAATTTAAATTTGCAGATGGCGAAACAATTACTGGAACAAAATTAGGTACTTCAACATCTTTATCAGGAATAGTTAGTACTTGTGCTACAGGTTCTGCTGCTCAAGTTCAGGCAGGTACATATTACATAAACGGATTTATGGTAAGTGTAGCAGGTCAAACAATCATACTTGACAAATACACAAACACTCCTTCATATAGAGTTGGTTTATTAGTTACAGAATCATTTGTAACTCCTTCTGGCGATACATCTTTAAATGATAATGCTCAAGGTGTTTCAAATACAAACGCTCCAGGTGCTCATAGATTTAAAATAGATTTAACTTTAACTAAAAAATCTATTGGTGCTACAGACGATTCAAACTTTGTAGAATTATTAAGATTAAATAATGGATTTTTACAAAATCAAGTTAGAACAACTGAATATGCTGTATTAGAAGATACTTTAGCAAGAAGAACATTTGACGAATCAGGTGATTATTCTGTTAAAGATTTTGATTTAGATTTAAGAGAACATTTAATTTCAGCAAATAATAGAGGAATTTTTACTGCCGCTAACGGTGGATCAGAAAGTAAAATTGCTGCTGGTCTTGCACCAGGTAAGGCATACGTTAGAGGTTATGAAATAGAAACTATTGGTACAAGATTTATAGACATAGATAAGGCAAGAGATTTTGATACTCAAAATGCTTTCCCTACAAGATTTGATGTAGGTAATTTTGTAAACGTAACTAACGTATATGGTGCTCCAGATATAGGTTTTGTATCAGGTGAAACAGACGCATTTAAAAAAGTAGATTTATATAATGAGGCAACTAGTTCTCGTGGTTCAGGTAATGCAGGCGCAGGTGGAAGTATTAATTCTATTGGTCGTGCTAAATCAAAAGGTTTTGAATTTAAATCTGGTACTGCAAGTGCAAATATCTATGCTAGTTCAGGTATAACTAATTCAGTTTTTAAACACTATCTATTTGATATTAATATGTTCACACACTTGAACATTTTAAACAACGTATCATTTACAACAGGCGAAAAAATTACAGGAGATACTTCAGGTGCAACTGCTACGGTAGAAAGTTTATCTACAGCAACTGCTGCTAATATAACTGGTATTACAAACGCAAGTCCAGGGGTTACAACAGCAACAGCACACGGAATGAAAGAAGGACAACAATTTAAGTTTACTTCTATTTCAGCAGATGATGGTGGTTCTGCAATGACAACAAGTCAAATATTTACGGTAAGAAATCCATCAGCAAATGCTTTTGAGATTTTTAGAGAAGATGGAATAACTCCAACAGATATTAGTGGTTATGCTTCTTCAGGAAACGCAACACACGGAGTTGTTGTACTTTCAAGTGTTAATGGAGAATTTATACCAGGTGAAGTTATTAGAGGTGCTGTTTCAGGTTTAGACGCAACTATACAAGGTAATTCTGCTGGTTTAAAAGGTGTAACTAACTTTGAATTTTCAGCAGTTAAACAACTTTATATGGCAGGTACGGCTGCTTATACTGCCGATACTTCTTTAGATACTAACGGTGAAAATGTTGTTATATCAGGTTCTTTAGATGTAGGATCAGGTGTAGCAAGTGTAACTGGTATTAATACAAGATTTAATACAGAATTAAGACAAGGTGATTCAATTTCATTTACAAACGATAGTGGTAATACAGAAACAAAAATTATAGAGGCAATTCTTTCAAATACAAGTTTAGTTTTAACTAGTGTAACTGCTGCTGCTTCAACAAAAACAATTGCAACAAGAAGAAGAGCAAAACTACAAGACGCAAATAAAAATATTTCTATATTTAAATTACCATATGATAATATTAAAACATTAAAAACAGCAACTAACTCAAATATAACTGATACAAGTTTTAAAGTTAGAAGACAATTTATTGTAACCCTATCAGGTGGTTCTGGTCAGATCAATGCAGGAACAAACGAAACATTTCCTTCAAGTGCCAATGACGCTGACTATATGATTTCAATAGATGATATAGGAAGTGCAACTGCTGGTGCTACAGGTGATGTATTAACTACAATAGGAAATAATCACGCAGGTAATCCTATATTTACTCAACCATCAGGACCAGGTACAACCGTATTTGATTTTGGTGCTAATTATGCAAACGCAAAAATTAAAATACTTGCAACGGTAAATAGATCAATTGCAGGATCAAAAACTAAAACTCTTGTTACAGGTTCAGCAAAAGACGTAACAACTTTAGCAGATTGTGTAAAACAAGGTGGTGTTAATTTAGGTCAGGCAGACATTTATCAATTATCATCTGTTTCTATGGCAACTAATTTTGGTGCTTATAACGCTTCAGGTGCTTTAGATATTACAAGTAGATACGAATTAGATAATGGTCAAAGAGATAACTTCTACGACATAGGAAGAATAAAATTAAAAACTGGTGAATTAGAACCAACAGGTTCATTAAGAATAACTTTTGATTATTTCTCTCACGGTGCTGGAGATTATTTTGATGTTGATTCTTATACAGGAGTTGTTGACTATGCAAGTATACCAAGTTATAATTCAGACACAACAGGAACAACTTTTGAATTAAGAGATAGTTTAGACTTTAGACCAAGAGTTGCAGACGACTCAACTATTAATTCAGGTGGACAAGATAGAGATTTTGATACTTCAAACAATTCATCTGTTGTAGATGTTATTAAATTTGGTACAGATATTACTGCTGATTTTGAATATTATTTACCTAGAATAGATAAAATATTTTTAGATAAAGAAGGTTCATTTAAAGTTGCTAAAGGTGCTAGTGCATTAGACCCACAAGTTCCTAAAATGTTAGATGGCGCAATGCACCTATACACATTAGATATTCCTGCTTTTACATTATCAACTGAAGATATAAAAATTACTAAAGTTGATAATAGAAGATATACTATGAGAGATATTGGTAAATTAGAAAGTAGAATGGAAAATTTAGAATACTACACTCAACTTTCTTTATTAGAAACTTCAGCACAAAATTTACAAATACAAGACGCAGATGGTTTTGATAGATTTAAAAACGGATTTATTGTAGATAACTTTACTGGTCACAACGTAGGTGATCCTAGAAATAGAGATTACAAAGCGTCAATGGATATGGCAAAAGGTGAATTAAGACCTATGTTCAATCAGGACGCTGTTAAATTAATTGAGGCAGACGAAGATGGCACAACTATTAGTGCTTCTGATAGAACGTCTGCTAATTATCAAAAGACAGGTGATGTTTTAACTTTACCTTATACAGAAACAACTTTAATAGATCAACCTTTTGCAAGTAAAAGTGTAAACGTAAATCCATTTGATGTATTTAATTGGTCAGGATCAGTTGCATTAACTCCACCGTCAGACGAGTGGAAAGAAACAAACAGAGCACCAGAATTAGTAATTAATAATACAGGTGCATTTGATAGTTTAGTTTCAGGTTTAAATTCAAACGCATTACAAGGTATTGAAATAGGAACGGTATGGAACGACTGGCAAGATAACTGGTCAGGTGCACCTAGAGATATTTCAAGTAGAGATACTTCAGGTAATATGAGATCAGGAAGACGTGTCTTTAGACAAACTGAAGTAACTACTGCTCAAATGGTTAATCAGACTAGAACAGGTATGAGGCAAAGAATTGTACCTCAAACGGTTAGAAACTCTATCGGCGATAGAATAGTTAACATTGCATTTGTTCCTTTTATAAGAAGTAGAACAATTAATTTTGTTGCAACTAGAATGAAACCTAATACTAGAGTTTATGCTTTCTTTGATAACGTAGATATATCATCATACATAACTCCATCATCTGGTGCAAATTTAGATACTGATAATAATGGTTCTGTATCAGGAACATTTACTATACCTGATCCAACTAATAATGCAAATCCTAGATGGAGAACAGGTACTAGAGTATTCAGATTAACAAGTTCACAAAATAATGCTTCTTCCGATGTTGAAACTTCAGCAGAATCAGATTATGTTGCTAGAGGTATTTTAGAAACGGTACAAAATACAATTATTTCTACAAGAGAACCACAATTAGTTAGAACAAATACAACTGAAACAGAAACGGTTACTAGAACATCTACAAGACAATCTACTAGAACAATTGGTTGGGTAGACCCATTAGCACAAACATTTATGATTGATGACGCAGGTGGTGTCTTCTTAACTTCTATGGATATGTTTTTTGGAAGTAAAGATTCAAACATACCTATAACTTTGCAAATAAGAGAAGTTGTAAATGGTTATCCTGGATCAGTAATATTACCTTTTTCAGAAAAAACTTTAAATCCAAGTGCTGTTAATACAAGTACAGACGCTACAACAGCAACTACATTTACTTTTGATAGTCCTGTTTATATACAAGAAAATACAGAATATTGTTTTGTATTATTAGCAAACTCAAATAATTATACTGCTTATGTCGGTAGAATGGGTGAAACGGTATTAGGTTCTAATAGAACAATATCACAACAACCATATGCAGGTGTTATGTTCAAATCTCAAAACGGTTCTACTTGGACTGCTGAACAAAACGAAGATGTTAAATTTAAAATTAAAAGAGCAGAATTTAGTAATGTAATTGGTACTGCTACTCTAGTTAATGAGGCAGTACAAACTAAAACTTTAAAAACTAATCCTATAAGAACACTATCAGATAGTTCAGCAGTATTAAGAATTTCACATCCTAACCACGGTATGCACGGAACAAGTAATAACGTAACTATCGCTGGTGTTCCATCTGGTGCAAGTTTAAATGGATTATCTTCAGATCAGATTAACGGAACATATACTCAAATTTCAAACGTAACTTTAGATAGTTATGATGTTAACCCAACTCATAATTCTAGTTATTCAGGATCAATAGCAAATCCAAATGCTTCTGGAGATATTGGAGGTACTGCTGTAACTGCAACACAAAATAGATTGTATGATGTATTAAATTTAAGTTTACAAACAATGACGGTACCTGGAACAACTATGAGTTATAATATAAGACCTACAACAGGTAAATCTATTAGTGGTGGTGAATCAGAATTTAGTTTAACAAGTGCTGCTAGTGCAATAAATGTTGTTGCAAATGATAACATTTATTTTACTTCTCCTAGATTAATTGCAAGTGCAATAAATGAAACAAATGAAATGGCAGGAAGTAAATCTTTATTTGTAAATTGTACTATGTCAACAAGTAATACAAAAGTTTCTCCTGTTATAGACTTACAAAGAGTTAGTGCATTTACGGTTCAAAACAGATTAAATCAACCACAATCAGGTGATGTTGATTACGTATCAGATACAACAAACGTAGGTACTTCTAGTGCTGCTGTTTATTTAACTAGACCAGTTATATTAGAAAATTTATCTAGTGCTATTGATGTTAGATTAACTTCAAACATAAGAGCAACTTCTAGTGTAGAAGTTTATTTTAGAACAACATCTTCCGAAGAGGCAAGAAATATAGATGATTTAAGTTGGATTCCATTTAACACAACAGGTACTTCGGATATAGCGATCACACCTGCTGAAGATAACGATACATTTAGAGAATACAAATATAGTGTAAGTGGTGTAAATGAGTTTACTGCATTTCAAATAAAAATTGTAATGAAAGGAACAAACTCATCATATCCACCTGTAATTAGAGATATGAGAGGAATAGCATTGGCGGTATAAGATGGCAAGATTAAAAGTTGAAGGATATACAAATTTAGTTAGGGACATTAGATCAAGTGCAATAGTTCATACAGATAAATCTGAATTTCAACTTTATATGCAAAGAGTTAAAAGTAGAGAAACACAAGGTGATAAATTAAGAAGTGTTTGTAAAGAAATAAATAGTTTAAAAGCAGAATTAAAAGAGATTAAAGATTTAATATTAAAAGGTAAACAATAATGGCAATAAGAAGTATATCAAAATCAGATACACTAGAAACATTTAGACAGGAGTTTAATGCTCTTGCTAAAGATGATTTTGGTGATATAGCAAATTTATCTGGTGCTATTAGTGCAAATAATCTAGTTGACGCTATGAACGAAACGATTAGTGTTGCTACTTCTACTGCTGGTTTTACAATTGCAGACGACACTTCTACTACACAGATCATTGGTGGTGGTGATACTTTAACAATTTTAGGTACTGCTAATCAAATACAGACCGTTGTAACTCCGCAAGATACAATTACTTTTGGTTTTCCAAGTAATGTATCTATACAAAATTTAACTACAACAGGAGATACTGCTACAATCGGTACAATAGAATTTAAAGGTAGCGATATTAGATCGGTTGACTCAACTGCTATAGTTGTTAATGACGCTTTAAGAGCACTTAAATTGGAAACAATGAATGGTGTTTTATCTATGGACGAAAGTGGTCCTAGTGGTGTACCTAAAATTTCTTCATCTGGTCCAGGACAATTTTTAATTATAGACGCAAATCCAGTTCTTCAAACAAAATTAATTTTTGAAGGATCAAGTGCTGATGACTTTGAAACAACTTTAGAAGTAACTAATCCAACAGCAGATCATACTATTACTATTCCAAATGAAACTGGTACGTTAGTTACGACTGGTGCAAGTGGTATAGTAACTAGTTCTATGATCGCTGCTGGTACTTTAACAGGTGGTGATATTGCAGACGATTCAATAGGCGAGGCTAAAATTGCTGATGACGCTGTAGGACAAGATCAACTTAAATCAGTTGTAAATTTACAAATACTAAACTCATCTGGAGGAGTTCTTAAATCTATATATGGCGCTGGTGCATAATTAGAAGTCATATAAGTATATGAGAAAGAATATATTATGGCAGTAGTAACCCCTATAAAAAACGACAGCGGAAATATTAAACAGATG
>VTLG01015871.1_pt1 | contig 17280 bp, 22 predicted proteins | sample 4694571 | NCBI WGS metagenome assembly VTLG01 (sample SAMN12604809, study PRJNA352737) | marine metagenome | biome: ENVO:00000447; feature: ENVO:00000209|ENVO:00000569|ENVO:01000036; material: ENVO:00002151; isolation source: viral sequences binned using virsorter ...
TTCATGACCAGAATCACCGCCAGTAACAGCCCTTATATTTAAAGCGTGAGAACCACCAGAATTACCAACTTGTGAATCAATATATCTTGAAGCGTCTGAACCACCGAGAAAATTTAATTCTGCTGAAATAGTTAAATTCCCAACAAGATTATCAGAAGTATCTGACCTTAAAAACTGACTTGAATTAAGACCATCTAAAGTATCAGCGTCTAATCCACTTCCAGAACCATCATTTCCAGCATGCCATATTTTATTTCCGTTTAATTGTAATTCTGTATTGCTTATAGCAGTTAATCTTGGAGTGTAATCATCACCACTGTCATCATCAGCAGTATGGAAATCAATAAATTTACCAACCTCCATAACACCATCTGTTTGTACTACAGGAATTACTCCCCAATTATTGTTAAGAGAATGTGTTTGAAATCCGTCTAAAGTATCGGCATCTAATCCAGACCCAGCTCCATCTACAGTTTTGACAAGTGTTAATATCTGGCTTGCTGTTTGATCTGCGGTAGCTCCACTTTCAATTCCATCAAGTTTTGAACCATCACTAGCTAAATCTCTGCCATCAACTGTGCCTGATACTGTAATATTTCCTGTAACATCAACACCAGCACCGCAATCTAAATTATTAGCAATCGTTGTAGCAGAACTTTGAATTGAAATTCTTGTTGCGTCATTTGTTGTGTCTTTAAAGTTTAAAGAACCATTAGTATTAGTAATTTCATAATCTGGATTGTCACCAGAATCTGTTAAAGATATTTTAGGTAGAGAAGAAGTAATTGTTAAATCACCTGTAACATCAACCCCTGCTCCAACGTCTAAGTTTCCAGCTACATCTACTGTTCCATCACTTTTTATTCTGAGTCTTTCAGTAATATCTCCATCACCACCATTAGCTGTTGTATCTACATTTGCTGAAGTAGAGAAAATTAAATCTGCTGGTGCGTTAGATGATGCGGTTCTATCAACAGTAATTCTTGCCATTACACCAGCATCATTTTCGTTAAACCACTCAAGTCTGCCTACTTGCACCCCTGTGCTACTTGAGGGTGCTTTTAAACGAATTTCTCCAGTAGTTTCTATGTTTCCAGCTATCTCAACCTCACCACTAGAATTTACAACAAACCTGTTTGCGCTATTGGTCGTATCTTCAAGAATAAAAGAATTTGAATTTACAAGAAATCTAAAATCAGGATTATCATTAGCATCAGTAAAATTTAATGATGGTGTATTACCGCCAATAGTAATTCCAACAACATCTAACGCCCCTGTTGCAGTTATATCTCCTGTTACATCAACACCAGAACCAACATTTAAATTTCCCGCTATATCTACTGTTCCATTACTATCTATTTCAAAATAATCATTATTGCCAAAAGTATGATTCTTTGAAATTTTATATGTATTTATTCCTCCATGTAATCCAGCAGCCCAGATAAAACTATCAGTTTCGTATTGTAATATGCATTGATTATCTCCAGACGTATCATGTATTTTTATAGTTGGATTTCCAGATTGTTCAACAGTCATATCTGATGTGAACGTAGGGTCAATCTTTGACCCTGCTATCGCTGCATCTGAAGCTACTTTTGCATTATTAACAACCCCACTATCAATCGTAAAGGTTGCACCACTATTGCTGACAGTTATATCTCCCTTGTCGCCATCACTTACACCAGCTGCAGCACCTATTTCTGCAATGTTACCATCATCTTTTTTGGTAAATAAACTCGCATTATCTGTTCGTAAAGCTACCTCCCCAACACTTAAGTCACTAGCACTTGGATTGCTACCACTTCCTCTCTTCAGCTTAATTGTGTTAGCCATTAGCTTACCTCCTTATGTATTGATTTTAATAAGTACCTCCGTCAATGTCGAATCCAGAAGTAGAACCATCTTCTAAAAATGTAACTAAATCAGATAAAGCAACCTGTTTCATAGTGCCATTATCGTTGCAAACAAACCGATCTGCTGTTGCCAAAGTCGTTGATGTTGCTGAAGTATCACCATCTAGAATATTAAGTTCAGATGTTGAGGCTGATATACCATCTAAAACATTTAGGTTGTTAACGTTTAATGTTGCTCCATCTAAAATATTCAATTCAGCAGTAGTTACTGTGGCTCCATCTAATATTTGTACTTCAGTGGCACTAAGATCAGCTAAAGAGTTAGCTGTTGTTTGACCCATCGTGGCTAATTCTGTAAGTTTATCTGAATGTGGTTCAATGTCTGTGCCGATCACTAGCCCTAAATTTGTCCTGCTGCCTGATGCACTAGTACTGCCTGTACCTCCGTCAGATACAGCTAAAGTTCCTGTAATAGAACTAGCACCAAGATCAACAGCGATCTCTGTAGATTCAATAACAACTCCACCATTAGCCTTAAGATCAACGGAAAGTGTATTACCTGACTTATCTAGACCATTTCCAGCTATAACTTGACCCGCACCAGAGAACTGTGCAAAAGTTAAATTATTTGTTCCTGTGACTGCTGAGCCTTTGTTGCTTGTACAAACAAAGCCGTTATCAGCATTAACAGTTCCCTGTTCTACGAAAGTAAACATACCAGCTGCATCTGAACCAGCAGCTAAATCATCTGCCCTCGCTGGTGAAGACCCTACAACGTAAATACCATTCTGACTTGCAGTACTTTGATCTTTGACCAATACTCGATCATTGGTTGATAAGGTAACACCATCTAGCGTGTCTCCATTATTAAGTGCTGTAGATATTGTAATATTGCCAGTAGTAGCTGCTACACAAGAATCTTTAACGTCTAAACCTTGAGAAGTAGCCTCTACAAATCCTTTTGTCGCTGCATCTTGTGCATTAACAGGGTCGGCAACGTTAGTGATTGTCTGACTATTTAATGAAACTGAACCAGTTGGCGCAGCCATTTGATCTAATCTATTTGTCCTAACACCTGTATCAAAATCACTTATCTTTGTATGTGCTAATGATGGTACATCAGCAGCTACCATTGCTCTAAAAGTTGCAGCACCATTACTTCCATTTGGAGCAGCTAAAAATGTGTTTTGTGTTCTACTCGTGAATAAATCGGCAAAACTACCAGAACCAGCGATAGCTTCAATACTTGTAGCAGAACCTCCCGCACCACCTGTACCAATACCAATAAAAAGTTTTTTACTGCCTTCAGCAAAAGCTAATTCAGCGTTTGCAAGACTTGTAGGTGCTGATGATCCTGTAGACCTTTTTATACGTACTGTGTTAGCCATTTCTAAAAGTTGCCTCCATCGACAAGTGTAAGTTTGGTAGTTGTTGCATCTGCTTTAAATTTAGCAGAAGTTGAGTCATAGTAAACAACAGAGCCATCAACTTTAGCTGTTTCATCTAAATCTAAACCTTTTGGTCCTTGTGGACCTGTGGCTTTGACAGTTACAACCCTAGTTTCACCATTGACAGTAACAGTGTTTTTATTTTGTGTAATGTTTATGGTCATTAGATACTTGTATAGCCCTCACTTACAAATATAGTACCTTCTACATAATATTCACGTTCATCAGAAGCATTTACGAGTAAAACGTCATAAGCTAATTCGTTTGGTGTAAATTGTGTAGTTTGAACATCAGTTAAAGATATTTTAAATTCTCCATTAGTTCTATTAGTATATGTGATTGCAAAATCTGCATATTTCCCTGACCTTTCTTTATCCCAAACTTGTGCTGCTACTGTGTAACCAACAAGTGAAACTGCATCGTCGTTAGAATCTGTAATCCTAAATGACTCAGCATGATCTGACCTTCTTTGTACAGTAAAGTCGTATGTTCCAGCAATAATGGCCATTTAACTATAAGGTGATGTGCCAAGTATATCAGTTTTCCATTGTGCTTTTAAAGCATCTGTATCACTTGCAGCAGCTATGCCAGAATCAGCGGGAGCATCTCTTAGTGCTTGTTTTTTAGCAACAATATCTGTAGTAGTAGCACCTGTTTCTTGTGCTTTTTGAAACTCAATATCAAGCTCTGCAAGTTTTGGCTCTCTTGCAATTCTTATATTTGTTTTATGAATTTCTCTGGCTTTCGCCATATCTATTCCAAATCCCATAATTTACTCCGTATAAGTCCAAGCATCTCTGAAACTCCTATCTGTAGGAACTGCAGATTTATCTACAGTATAAACTGTCTTATCGCTAGGGCAATCTTTAGCTTTAATCTCATCTAAAGTTAAACCGCAATTATCTGAAGGGCAGCATATTGTTATACCCCCATCATCTCTCGTGTAAATAAATCTGTAATCAGAGTTAGCCATAAGTTTTTTCTTTCAGTATATCAAGAGTTGTCAAGATTAAGCTGCAAAAAATATTGCTGAAGTTATAGCTGTATCTTGTGTTACATCACTTTTATTTCTAATTTTCAACTGAAATTGGGTAGTTGTTTTTCCTACTGTTCCTTCTCCACCTATCATTCTACCATTATTACTTGTACCCCTGCTATATCCTAAAGCCCAAGCGTAGTTAACACTGGCAAATGCAGTTGCAAAATTTACTGTAAAATTTCCTGTTGCGTTATCAGTTACAGAACTTACACCAAAATTAGCGAAAATATTTCCATCAGGTCCAAAAATTACCCATGCTTTAGCTCTTCCTTTTTGTATTTGTTCTGGTGTTGAGACATTTCCATCTGAACTATCTTTGATATTCGTAGCACGTAAATTTGTAGCCGTTAATGTTCCTATTCCAGCAATAGTTGTAGCAGACGAACCTAAACTTATAGCTGTAGAACCAACTGTTACAGATGAATTAGCTAAATTACTATTTGCTATTGAAGAAGCACTTGTTATAACTGTTCCTGTTTCATTTGGGAAAGTAATAGTTTTATTTGTACCTAAAGAAGCTGTTGGTTTTATTGCAATATAATTTGTTCCTGAGTTTTCTGTAAGCCTTAATTCTTTTTGGTTGTCTATTGTAAAACTGTTTTGGTCAAAATATGCTACTTCAGCTTGGTTAGCGATTAAACCTATTACATTTGTACTTTTCTTATAAAAACCTGTGCCACCATCACCAAAATTTAAAGATGGTGCGGAAGTTGAGCCAGTAGCTGCGGTTAAAACACCAGTTAAAGTTCCACCACTTTTCGGTAGTAGTCCAAGATTTGTTTGTGTTATATTTCCTAACGTTGTAAAAGTTCCTGTAGCGTTATCATCTGTACCAGTTACAGCAGTACATATTTTAAGCAAGTTTGTTGATGTATCAATGTGAGGCTGAAAAGCCACAACATTTTTAATACCTACAGGATCGCCACTGCCACTGTTTATCGTTCTTAGGGCAGTAAAAATTTCATTTATCTTTGTTCTTACTTGTAAACCTGTTCCATTATCAGCATTGAAATTATTATTAGCAGCTGAACCTGTGGTTGTAACTCTTGCCATTTAATTAAGCACCTTTTCCATATCCTAACGCTTGAAAGGAAAATTTCACATCAATCACTGTATTAGACGCATTTTTAAATACTATATTGAAACCTGTACCATTAACATTTTGATTTGCTGCATTTAAAAAATTACCATTAACATCTTGTTTAATAACGAAATAACCTCCCTGTCCTAAATTATATGGAGTAATACTTATTGAGGGCAAAAAAGCATCAGCACCGCCAATCGTAGTGCTTAGTCCTGTAAAAAATCTACTTGCAAAAACTACATCAAGACCATTTGCCGAGTTTGTTGAACTGAGAGGGACAGATAATGTATTACCAGACACTATATATTTATTTTCTACCCTTACAGGGAAAGAAACATCAAAACCTAATTCAGAAAATTTTATGTTCTCGTTTGTGTTTATAGAAACTAAATGACTTCTAAATTTAAAAGCCCTAGCGTTAAAAGTTCCATTAGTTAAATTTAAGAAATCTGTATATGTTGAAGCATCATTTGATGTTTGTATTCTCAATCTACCTTTTAGCCTACTGCTACCCTCTCCGTCAAAATTATCTTCCGCATCTAAACTAGGAATTGAATCGAAATTATTATTAATATTAAAACCTTCACTTTTTATATGTCTTTTAATTCTTACATCTTGGTAAACTGCTCCTAAATCAAATGCAGAGGCAAATTCATACCTACCTAATAATCCAGTCGCAATGGTTACATTACCGCTAGTAGTTTGACTATCAGCAGCAGTAACTGTGAAAGTATTAGCGTCAGGAACAGTAACAATAGCATAAGAATCGTCTAGAGATAATCCAGTAGTAAAAGTAAGTTGTGGTTTATCTCCTACGACCAAGTTATGAGAATTTTTTGTGACAGTAATTGTTTTGGCAGATTGAGCATAAGTCCCTGTAACTGTACTTGCTGGATTAGTAAGTTCTAAAGCACTTGCAGAAACCTGTAAATTTGTTTTTGTGCCATTAAAAGACGCCTCTTCTCTTTGCTGTTTTATTAATACCTCACTTTGAGTTTCAGGTAGTGCAAATTCAACTTTTGCCTCTGTTGGCGATAAGTTTCCAGCTAAATCTTCAAATTTTATGCTATAAGTTCCCGCTAAAGCTGGACAAACAGCATCAGTGGTATTTCCGTTGACTTGTAATAAATCTATAGAGTTACTATATTTTGCAGTTGATATTCCCTCAGTGGTATGCCTTATCAAACACTTACCGCCTGCGATAACATCTAAAGCTATTGCTGCGTCCCAAGTGAGTTTAACTTGATAATTGTTAGTTGGCTCAAGTTGTAAATTTGTAGGTTGCTCTGGATCATCTGCTAAAGCATCAACCGCAATAGTTTGTTCAAGTGGTTGATTAGATTGTTGACCTATACCATTTACAGTAAAAAGCCTAATGTCGTATTCACCTGCTATAAACTCTGTTTGTACAATCTCAAATGATGATTCTTGCGTATTAACTTGTGTAAAATTGTCGTCATCTCTTCTGTATTGCAAAGTATAACCAGATGCACCTGTTACAGTTTCCCAATCAATAAATAATTTAGGAACTGCTTTGTTGTTGATAATAACTATTTTTTCCTGAACAGTAAGACTTGATGGTGGTGGTAAAATATTTGTCAAAATACTTGTTGATTTTGCTTCTAGTTGTTCACCATCTTCTACTGCAGAATACTTATTTTGATTATGTTGTAGGGCTGTAACTTGATAAGTGTGTTTTGCTTTTTCTTTTATGTTTGCAACTCTCCAAGTAGTTACTCCGAAATCACCTGACTCAAATATATAAGGACTATTTGCTACAGGAGCGGTACTAAAATCAGGTGTAACATTCACACCTGTTAGGTCTGTTGTATAACTACTGATGGTTCTTGTTTCAACTTTTCCAGTGCTTAACAAACAGCTAATCGTTGGTGAATCAGTTAAACTTGGTCGATTGGTATTATCAACATCATCAATAACTACTTGACTTTCAGTTGCTGATTTTACAAGACCGCCTCTCCTTTTTCCTACGATATTGCCGTCAATAGATACACCTTTAACTCTATCTGCAATACCAATTATATCACCGATTTCTAGTACAGAACCAGCAGCTATATTTGTTTCAAATATACAAGTTTCAGTTGCATTTTGTTGTGTGTTTAAAAACCACTTTCCTACTCTTTGTGCCTGACCTCTTGATGTAGTTCCAAATGTTCTCAATGTATTTATAAAAACTCCGTATTTATCTATCGCTGCGGTATCTTTTACTGTCACATAATCTAATCTTTGTGTTTCTAAATCAAAATAACTTACATTTATTATTGTGAATCTAGTTTTCAAAGAACTACCGCTATAGGTAAACACTCCATTAACCACATTCGCATTATTAAAAACATAATCTAAACTTATTTGATTTGGATTGGCAAAGTCTTGCGGGGCATCTTGCGATATTTTTATAGAACCTGATTGATAGTATGGCATTGCTCTCATTACAGAACACATATCATTTATCACGCTTAATGCTTCAGCTTGTGTTGTTATATTGGTATTAAGTGAAAATCTTGGCTCTTGACCACCGTCTCCGTCATCTACTAACTCTCCACAATATTCACTAACTTTACGGAATCTATATTTGTCTATTGAAGATTCTGGTAATTTACAACCATACTGCTGCTCGTCAGTTCTTTCAGAATTATAAACTAATAAGTCATATAGTATCCAAGCTGGATCTGTAGTCCATTTTCTGTCAGTTGCAAAATTTCCGTCCCAAGTACCACTATAACTTAATCTGCCTGTGTCTAAATGAACTGTCGCATTATTTGGTATTTTTACTTTCTTCCCTCTCATACGAAAAACTCTCGACGGCAAATTGGGAAATTCTTGTGAACTTATTCGTAGAGAACAGTGAGCAACGTGTGGGTAACTGTTAGCATCTTCAATTATTTCAGTAACACCACCTAAACGCATTGCATTAAATGAATTGCTACCGCCTTCACTATTAGTTCTGGTAAGAGTTACAGTTATTGGAAAAAACGACCCTGATTGACCAGCTGTATTTGTATTGTATCCAGTTACGTCAGCAAGTCTTATACCGTAGTCACGACTATATGAAGCAGCACTTTTACCTTTCACAGTATTGGTTATTACTGTTTGTTGAGAACCATTGTTAGGATTAACTGTAATTTTTACATCTACTTTAGTTGATGTTCTATTTCCATTGTTTGGATTAATTTTAAAAAACTGATCGAATTTTACTCTTACTCTTACTAAATCAACATCAGTATTTGTTATTGTTACAGATCTAGTTGTCGCAGATCCACCTTTAGGAAAACTTACTAATTGTCCTATATCACCTCCTTGTATCTCAGTTGATTGCAATTCTGCAGCTGGCAGTATTTCATTATTTGCTGTCCCTGCTTGAAATCTAAAAATTACACGATCAAAATTTCGGTCTGATTTTTTTGGGTCATTAATATCAGCATCTGGCTGTAAAACTGGCTGATTATTTAAAAATAAATCTTTTAAAAGACAGTTTTTATAAGCATCAGATGTTTTGTCTGTTTCTCCGATTTTACTTGCTGTCGCACTACCTTCAATTTCACCTTCCGATAAAATATCAACCATAGTAAGAAAATCAGTAGATTTTAAACTTCCGTTAGGTTGTTTTGCATTTGCAGCTACAATCGCATCACCAGCAGCTGTGGCAATAGCTGCATTAGGCGATTCTGTTTGTACAGGTATTGTTGGAGGCAGTTTTGATGGCATTAGTCGTTGTCGTTGTTTTGTTTTTGGTGAGTATCAATATTTGCTGAAATAGTATTAGAGCCTATTAAGAGTTCTCCATATAAAATATTAATCGGAACACCTTGTTTACTAATATTTGCTGTCCCATTGAATATAAAACTAGGGTCTTGTTCTTGTGATTTATTGCTTGGCGGTTTAGGTGGTGGAAATAACATATTAGTTACCCCTCCTATAAGCATATTTATTCCAATAGAAGTTAAAGCTCCTCCAACAAATGTTGCTATAGCTCCTGACATAGCTGATATTGTAGCTCCTGCAAACATAGCACCAGCACCAGCAAACAGAAATAATATGTCTCCATGCACTACAGGAATAATTTTTATTTCATCTTTTAATTTTAAATCTATTAAATCTTCTGTGACATTTATATTTCCAGCCATAATGCAGTATTCTTGTTTTTCAATATGTTCCTGAATACCATCAAAGCTATTTAATAAAAAACTAAAAACTTCTTTAGGAGTAGCTGCATTTATTTCAAATTCAGCCTTACCTAAAAATTTTCTTAAACGACCATAAACTTTTAATTTAATCATCAACCTCTTCTGGCTTTAGTTCAATATATGATTCTGTCTTTGGATCTACAAGGAAAAAAGGCAAATCATTATATTTACAACTAATTTTATCAGTATGGCTAAATTCCAACAATCCATCAGGGTGGCTGTGAACAATACCTAAAACTTCACCTTGATCTTCGCCTTCAGCCCAATCTAAAGGGTTAATTACAAATGACTTTTCTTTATATGATTTTGATACGTTTTCACATTTCCAGTAAGTGTGTACGCCTTTTATATCTAAAAGTAGTCCACAACACTCCTCTGGATAACACTCTGTAGCGTGTCTATATGCTTCTGTAGTCCATGAATCACAAGTCATTATATAAATAAGCCAGCTGCGGGAAATAATTCTCTTGTAACCACTCTTACAGGTATTCTTTTATTTTGCATGTCAAGAATACTAACAAGTTCAAATTGAACTATTTGTCTATTTTCTGCAGCTTTTCGATCAATAAAATATACTCTGTCAATTAATTTATCAGTAGTACCATTTGAAGTGTCTACACCAGTATTAAAAGGATTGCTGCCACTAGCAAAATTTATATCATCTAATGCCGAAGCTAATGGCAAAATTCTAGTGACTTTAGCGTTTAAAAGATCATTACCAGCAGTGACTTGGTTAACAATATTTAAAAAATCACTCATAGTCATAACTGCTCCATCTTTCGTGATTCCACCTAAATTACTAAAAGTCAGAGTTGGTCTAGGTATTGTTCCTGTGCTTGTGTCCTCAAAGCCTTCTATTTTCACAGCAACCCTTTGATAACTATTACCATTAAGCCTAATTTCACCAAAGTTGTTTAAATTAGCACCAGCATGGAAACGAAAAACAGTATCCAAATTACTAGGATTACCTGTAGGAACATGAAGCCCGACAACTAACTCAAGTTCAAATAATTCAATCACTGAACTCGGATTGATTTTATTTAATTCTGAAAATGGTATTGCCATTATGGTTCAAACACCTCTTCAAAAGTGCAACTTAAAACTACCCTGTTGAGGTATGGTATTGAAGTACTGTAAGTTGTACAAACAAAGTTTTTAGCTACATTTTCATTAGGTACTGTAAAGGTAAATGATTCGCCATCTGTAATTCTTGCGTTTAAAAATGTAATGGCTGTATTAGATTCTGTTTGTGATAAATCGAATCTTAAATCTATACTGACAGGATTTTGATTTAGTCCTTTAGTTAAACGCTGTTGAAACCCATCACCAAAAGTTATTACATTTATTTCTGGATTCCTAGTTATGTTGTAATCGTATTTAGGATTAGTGAAAGGGAAATTAGCCATTAATTTAACAAGCCTCCTACTCTTTTTTCATCAACAATAACAGCCTTTACTGCTGCTGCAATTTGTTCTCCAAATGCATTTGCGTCTGGCTCATTACCTTGCACAGAGGTTCCAGAAGCATCTACGTTGACGACTACGTTTGTTGTGTTTCCACCTCCTTTGCCTACTTTACTATTAGGTGTTATATTTCCACCTTTTGAACCCATTTGTAGTATTTCAGGTCCACGTTCACCTACAACGAAAGCACCACCTGCATTAACTCTTCCACCCCTTTCCTTACCAAATAAACCACTAAAGAAAGCTCCAATACCTCCGCCTCCGCCTCCCCCTGCGCCTCCGCTGAATAGATTACCTAAACCACTTATAGCTTGATCTAAAGCAAGGTCTATCAGCTTATCTTTCAAACCATCTAAAACGTTACCTAGTGCCTCTCCTAAAGTTTGACTTCCTTTTACTGCTTCTCTTAAATTTTCAACTAGACCCTCCCTAGTTTCTGCACCTATTTCTTTCAGTTTTTCTTTAAGTTTGCCAGCTGCGTCTGCATTTTTATCTAGATTTTCTTTTTGTTTTGTTAATTCTGCATTAGCAGTTAAATAATTTGTGATTATATCTCTGTATTCTTCGCCATAAATTTTTACGGCTTCATTAATTCTTTGCTCAAGTGCTACTTGTTCACCTTTACCAGCTATCTGCGCCCTTAATAATGCTAAAGCATCACTTTGACTATCTATAAATTCACTTATTGCAGCAACTTTATCCATTTCTTTTTTCTCATACTCTTCAGCCTTTTGCCTATTTGCTTCTTCAAGTTCATTGATTTCATCTTGTATTCTCTTTTGTTCTTCTTTATCTTTTTTTATTTTGTCGTTTTTTGCTGCTATTTCTTTTGTACTTGCGAGTTGTTTTTCTAAAGGCTCTAGTTGTTTATTTAACGAGTCTATTTGTCTTTTAAGACTTTGATCTATTCTATTATTTACCCCTAATCTTGCCCCTAACTTTGCTTTTTGTGCTTCTATTGCTTTAATCGCTGCTGTAACTTCTTCCTCACCACCCTCTTTTACTAATCTGTTATATTCTTTCTGTTTGTTAATATGTTTGACTATTGCAGTTGTTAGTAACCCAAGTCCAGTAACTATTGCAATTAAAGGTAATGCATTCAATGCCACAGTTAATGCACCTGTAGAAATCGCAAGTGTTTTTGTAACCACACTAGCTGTTGCTGATGCTTTCGCAAAAGCGATTGAACCAGCTGCAGTTAATTTAAACTTGGCAATCATTACAGTTAAAACTCCGTTTAAAGTTGCACCTATCGTTACGAGTCCTTTAGCAGCAAGAGCTAAACCTGAAAATATTGCGACAGTTGTTCCAAGTGGACTTTTTATAAATTTATCAGTGGCTTCTACTAATTTCGTTAACGCTTCAGTAGCATCTAAAACTGCTGGTGCTAAAATTTTTCCAACTGATATTGATAACTTTTCAGTTTGATTACTTAATACTTTAAAAGTCATTGTAGGATCATTTCTAATCAATTCTTTCAATGCACTAGCACCTTGTTTTTCTATTTCTCTAAATGCTGCAACAACTACGTCTTTTGTAATCTTACCTTCTGCTGCCATATCTCTTAACGCGCCTACATTAACTCCAAGCTGATCGGCAATAGGTTTCAAAACAGCTGACATTTGTTCTGAAATACTATTAAATTCATCTCCTCTCAAGACCCCTGAACCTAGAGCCTGAGTAAGTTGTCGCATTGCACCAGCTTGTTCTTGCGCAGACGCACCTGATAAGATCGCAGCTGTATTAAAACCATTAAAAATTGCTGTTATTTCGTCCATTGAAGAACCTAATGGACCCAATCTTGCCTGTAAATTTGTTACCCCTTCTAAGGCATCAATAGAGCTAAGACCAAATTTAGTTTGCGCTTGTTCTGCTAATTTCAGTGATTCACTATAAGTTCCATTTTCAGTTGTTAGTATTTTTAATCTTTGATTTAATTTCTCGAAATCTGTAGCTGCTTTGACTGCATTTCTTGCAATCATTGTTATACCAATACCAGCTATAGCAGTCTTTAAACCACCAAAAGCACTTTGTAGTTTATTAGTTTGAGTTTGAACACCTTGTAACGCTCTAGTGGCAGAAGTCGCGTCTACTGTAAGTTTTACATTTGCCTGTGCCACTAATTAAAAAAAGCCTTTACTATATATTACCTTGAATTGTGTTTTTGTCGTAGTGCAACTTTTTTTTCTTGTTCAATCTTATTTTCATAGTAAGCAGCCCAATAAATCAACTCTTCTTCAGTTATAAGAGTTCTTAATTCTTGTATTGTTTTACCAAGTTCTGTTGCTAGGAAAAACTCAAAATGTAGCCAGTTATCCCCGTTTAGGCTTTTTTTGCTGTATTAATGTCTAATTTAATATCGAATAAGAAAAGTTCTATTTCGTTTAGAACATTTTCAGGTAATTCTCTTTGTAGGTTAGGAGCATCTGCAATGTTAAAGGCTTTCGTGCCATCTTCAAGCTCTGCCATCTGACAAAGTAATTGTGTAGATACAGTTAAAGCCTCATCTGTACCAGCAACGCTTTGCGCTCTTTGTCTATCGTATCTTGTTAATGGCTTAAAATATAAATCAATTACTTTCTCTCCGCGAGAGTTTTTAAACTCATACTTCCTTCTTACAGACATTTTATCTCCGTAAGATTCAGTAATTAGGTCAATGGTTCTTTTAGCTGGCATAAATTAAGTGCGAGATAACTTAAATTTACTATATAGCTGAAGTTATTGCACCTGTTGTAATAAATGAAATGTTTACAAGCTGTGTTTCTCCAAGTACTGCACCATATTCAGCACCTGTAATAATTCCAGAAAAACTTATTTTTTTAGCTGAAGTGTTCGAATCAGGGAACAATTCAAACAATGCGTCACCATTATCACCAGTTGTTATTACATCATCAATAAAGGCTTGATAATCTGTGTTGCCAGCGGGATCGTAGATTAATTCAGCTGAACCCTCACCAGAGATAAGACCACCGACAAACGTCTTTGATGTATTACCTTGAACTGTTGTTTCTAGAGTATCTTTTGTAATTGATAGAGACCAAGACCTAGTTCCAGATACATCAGCCTCTGTACCAGCTGCGTTATGAAACATGACCTTGCCAACATCACCCTTGATTGCTGCCATGACTAAAAAAAGAAAGATTTACAAATATATTAACTCTTTTCGGAGTTTTTTACATCTTTTTTCAAACTTTGTTGACTCTCCATGTATCTTTTGCATTCATTATCCCAATATTGTGGATCTCTGCGACCTTTTATATGTTCGATAGCATCTAGCATTTCATCTGTAATTTCAAGTTTTGGCATAATTAGAGATCCTCGTAAATAGAAAATGTTATTCTTATTTGCGTTTGAAACTTACCTTCTGGATTAGAAGTTGTGATTTCAGGTCCAATAGGCGCATCAAAAATAACACTCGATACTGTTATTCTATTGTATAAGTCTCTTAGTCTTTTGCAAATTGCAAAGTTAGCGCCAGCTCCTAATCCTTGTTCTGTATAAATATTAAAAATACAAAGACCAACCACAAGATTTGAAGCACTGGAATCTGTTCCTTGTGTAACGTATTCACTTGAACCAAATCCAACACTACATTGAATATAACGATCAACTGTAGAGGCATCAAAGGGTACATTATTAAAAACTATAGGAATATTTTGACCAATCCTAAATTCATCGTTGAGTCTCTTTTCTATAGTAGCTCTCACAGTATTTAAATTTGTCGCAGCCATCTAAATACCTCTTTTTATTTTTTCATACTCTTTTCTAGCATATTGTTCTAATTCTTTTCCTATTATTTCTGGAAATCCTTCTCTTGTGCCTTGTTTTGTTCTATAAACACCTCCCCAAGACGATGGTTTATTTATACCGAAACAAACTGGTTCTGCGTAAACAACATTATTAACAACAGTACCCTCTAAAGGTTTTATGTCTGTCTGCCAACCATTTCTTAATCTGCCAGTGTCTACAGGTGTTTCAGTTTTTACCCTTATAGTCCATTGCAATGTAGTTGAGGCAACTAGCTTTTCTACAGCCTCTTTCATTACATCGTCTATTTGATCTAATCGTATTTTTCTCATCTTAAAAACAGATCGTAAGCAATCGCAGTATTACCTTGTTCAGTTGTATTTATCTGGATTATTTTGTATTCAGTTCCACTAATTACTACACGATCAAAGGTAGTAGGAGTAAAATCTATATCTTTGGCAGCAATGCTCAACCTTTTATCTTGACTTGATATTAGGTCAGTAACCTCAGACCGCGTTACTTGCCCTACAACACCTTTTATACTGGAATCAGCCTTTACCTCACTCATCGACCCGCTGGTAGGATTATAGATGCCTGTTGTGACCCTTCTGTAAGTTATGTCACCGCCAAGTTTACTAACTGTTTTAGCGGTAGCTTTTCTAAGTGATGATGCTAGTCCCATTAGAGCCTGTAAGCAATAACTGTACCGCTTGTTAATGTAATGCTAGTGATTACACCTTCGATAGCGCAGTTAGACTTAAATTCAATACTTGTAAGGTCGCCAGTTATATTTTCTGCAACTAAAGTTGCTATTTCAGAATCTTTAAGCGCTTTGATACAGCCAAAACGGCCTGTAACTGTGCTTGTGTCGTTGATAATAACTGCTGCTGGATAGTAGCTCATAATTAACTCCTTTTAATAGATACGTTTGCTGGTCCACTAATTCTTAGGCCAGTGAAGTAGCGCTCAAACAGTGGTGGTACTCGATCTGCACCGACAGCACCATAGAAATTAGGTGTTGCATCTATATTACCAATCTTGATATTTTTATAATCTTCTAGACCTGATAATCCTAGCCCATCTTTATTATTGTTTAAATAAACTGCTAATATTGCTTGTGCTTCTTTTACTTCTGGTGGTATTTCTGTTTCTGTATAATAATCAGTTGTAATACGATAAGGAAACCCGCTTGTATAAGTGCTAGTAAATGTGTCTGGCTTCCTAACTCCCTGTCTAGGCCATTGAAGTGCTTGATCTTGTTTTGCTCTTGCGCCAATAAATCTTTCTCTGTCAATCCTTTTTGTCGCTGTAACTAAAGCTCTATTTTTTTGGTCTGTTGTAGCGCTAGACCATGCAACAACGTCATCATCTTCTACAAGACCATCAATAATGGCTTGTGCAGCTGCTAAAGTCTGATAACTATTTGCTGTTGCGCTTGATACTGTTTCGACTATTGTGATCGCCATTTACTTTAGTTCGTTTAACTTTTTTAGTTTTAATGGGAACAGAGGCCACTTTTGCAGCCTCTTGTTCTCTTTTACGTTTAAACGCAAATATTCCCATTAACCAGCCTTGAAAATCATATAGTTCAAGACGATAGCTTCTGCAGCACCACTGCCAGATACGTTACCAACGGAAATATTAAAAGAACCATCAGCGATTGTATTAGCTTGTACAACATAAGTTCCAGCTGTACCAGCAGAACCATGATTTACTAAAACTACGTCACCAGCACTAACTTTTGAGTTAGTAACAGTAAAAGTAACTTCAGCAGCAGCAGCTAATGAGGCAGCGTGCATTGTGATCGCGCCAGCAACATTATTTAATGTCACACCAGTAGCTTTACTGGTTGCTTGAGTCACAGAACCTGTTTGTGCTGTTACAACTCCGAGTGCAGAGCCTGCAGCAGCTTCAAATAAACTTGGCATAATAAATTACCTCAGTTAATCCATAGTAGAAACGTTGGTTGCCCTAACGATTCCTATGTTCTTAGTTTCGTAAACCTTCGACCAGTTGCTTACAGTTTCTAATTGAGTTGGTGTTGGGTTTGTTGTAGTAACAGCCCACTTAGAACCAACAGGGTGATAGCAGTAATGCAAGTCAATAGACATAGCATCTGACTTTGCAAGAATATCTCTATCTGTCTCTGTCTGTAGCCCTGCTTGCTCACCACTTGCTACAGCACCAGCTGTAAAGAAGTAAGTAGAGTATTCAGTGCTAGAGCCTGAACCAGTTTTGGCTACATCATCTGAAACGATAACGCGTAAACCGCAATATGTAGGAACAGTATCATTACCTCCGCCATAAGCTGGTGTAATTGTTCCGCCTGATGCAGTAGCTGAACCGCCATTGCCATCTGAGGCAAGAACATAATCAACTAACTTGCGCTCTACCAAGTCATAATATACAGCGCTATGCATACAAACAGCTGTTAGTTTGTCTCC
>VTLG01008108.1_pt1 | contig 17279 bp, 23 predicted proteins | sample 4694571 | NCBI WGS metagenome assembly VTLG01 (sample SAMN12604809, study PRJNA352737) | marine metagenome | biome: ENVO:00000447; feature: ENVO:00000209|ENVO:00000569|ENVO:01000036; material: ENVO:00002151; isolation source: viral sequences binned using virsorter ...
AACGCATAATATAATCTTGAAACAACTCTAACATACCATTTTGAACTGACTCCCATTCAGGATGATCTACTAATATAATCTGTTCAAATGATATACGTTCATCATTATCTTCTTGATGAACTGTTTGATAATACTCATGGGAGTCCTCAAACTTTTCTATAAGCATCTTGCAAGATACTTCATCAATAACATTATCATAAACTTTAACTAAATTATCAACCATATTTGAATTTTTTATGGACCTCGAGCTCCAATTTTGACATTACTTCTTCTGTGAAGTAGGTTTCTGGATCGTTGTTGATTGTTTTACCAAACTGTTTAGTACCATCAGGTAATTCTACCCGTGTAGAAACTGATTTGAATATACCAGCTTCTAGTGCTAAATCTAAAAGACCGTAATACTTGTCTAAACCCTTCGTGTAAGACAGCCTAACGTCAACCATTTGATTCTCTTTTGTAAGCCTAGATTTGTATGTCTTACAATGAATGATGTTACCTATCACCTCTGTACCATCTTTCTCTTTCTTCTTTGAAAGATAAATGATCTGTGAGGCAGCATACTTGAGTCCTGAACCACCCCCCATTTCTTTCTGTGGGAACATAGATCCCACCACATCATAAGTATGATTGGTGAGTATCAAAGGCACACCCAGTTTACCCAACTTCAATGTCAAGACTCTAAAGGTAGCCTTGACAATCTGGGCTCTTGTCATATCTCTGGTTTCTTTCCCAGCTTCTGTATCTTCTATCTCTTTAGTTGTAGATAGCATACCTAAACTGTCAAGGCATAACAGTAGTGGTTTCTGTTCTTCATCATCTTCATATGCACTCAATACTGCTAAAGATTGATGTCGAAACTCTTGCACTGTAGTCACAGGTAGTATTACCATCCGTGCAGAATCTATACCTCGTTCTTCAATCATGTCTTTGGTGATAGCCGACTCACTCTCAAAGAACACAACACTACCATCAGGGTTATCTTCCAGAAAAGTTTTACATACACCTAAGACAAAGAACGTCTTTCCTGTTGCCGATTCACCAGCGATGGCAGTAATCTTATTTTGAGGTAGCCCACCATAAAGGCTACCGGAACAAAGAGCATTAAAAATAAAGCTCCCAGTATCGACATAGCCAGACACATCAGCAGTAGCAAGACCGTCACTAACAATTGTACCATATTCATTCCCTGTTTCTTTAATTACATTCTTCAAGAAGTTTGACATCTTCCATTTCTCCTTCACTCCAGCTCATAGTATACCATTCAATCCCTCTCTCCTTAAGCATCTCTTTTACTAGATCCTTTTGGGAGAGAGGAATATTCATTGTTTTATACTTCTTATTTTCATATACAGCTAACAACAATTAGTTTTTTCCTTTATCTGTAAAGTGTCTCTTGTATATTCCTTGTTCGACCATACGCTCTTCATACGCTTCAATCTTTCGGACTATACGCCGATCAATCCAATGTGCTAAAAGAACTATACATATAAGGCCTACAAAAATTCCACCTAACAATATCGTTTCTCCGCTCATGCTCCATGCCTCACTAGATTCTGTTCAAACTCATGCAGACGACGCCAAATTGAACGCAGTTCTGTAATCGTTGTCCAGTTGTGTAAGAATAATGCAAAGCCTCCATGCACTCTACTAAATGCATTACTGACCTGCACCATCACTCCAAGAGTAATCACTCCAGTAAACAACCCCGGTCCCATTACAAGGTAAGGTGCAATAATCATAAACTGGTCATAGAACACTACCCAACAATCAAAATATCCGTAGTGCAAATACAATCTATGATAATTATATCTAATACCGGTGAACAGTTCACCTAATGTTTCAGGCTGTGCATAGTTAATCTTATCATCTTCACCTAACACTAAGTCCTTTCTGAAAGCAGCTTCTACTCTCTGATTGTTGTACTCCAGATGTGGTAATTTCCAACCCACGAACCAACTGATTCCCATACCACCTAAAGATACTATCAAAGTTGCCCATACTAATGAACCTTCTATATCTCTGATGATTGGTAAGTCTACCTTGTCACTGAAACCCCACAAGATTGGAATGAACGCTATCAAAGTCATCACTGCTCGAACTATCTGAAGTCCTAAAGACTCAATGATTCTTGCCCATCTGTTACAATCTTCTTGTATACGTTGTGATGCACCTTCTATCTCACCATCAACTGTACGCCATCTGGGAATGTAACTGAATGTGATAGCTTGACGCCAACGTAGTCCATATATTCTAGCAAACCATCCCGTAAAAATAGCAAGTGCTATATACGGAAATGCAATCTCAGTAAACGATACAGTGGCTACTTCACTATTAAAGCCACTCATTGTATATTGTAGAGAAATCAATTGAGAATACAATTGACCAATACCTTCTTGAGGTTTATCTACATAATCTGCAGCATTCTGTAACAGATCATAGAACCCTCCATACCACTTGTTGATAGCTACAGTCATCTGAACTTGTAACCACAACGATCCTATTAGTGCAATAAGTCCGCCCCATGCCCACAAGGCCCACTCTCTATTCCACCAAAATGATTTTAACATTAAAACAATCCCTCCAATGTCGCTCTTCTGGTGTGTCGAAATAAATCAAACGTCTTATATTTTCCAAAGCACCATACATTTTCTATGTAGAGCTTATTCATAAATTCAACTAACTCTTCCTTAGTTTCAAATTTATTCTTCCCTTGAGGCCGTTGCATGATTCTCATACCAATTTGCCCAAGAAAATCTGGTTGTAGGTGATCTACTAATTCATCACATGAATAGTATCTCACATTTTTAATTTTAGGATCCATAATGTTAGTCATTAGAAATCCTTTCTCACTTAAAGCATTAAAACTATTTAGAGCCACTGGGAGATAGAACTCATCTCGCCATCTTTCATATTCACTAAACTTACTCCATGACTGATCTTCTTCAAAGTCACCTCCCTCATTATATCTTTCAGTCGCAAAGTATGGTGGCGATGTAAATGCACAATCTACATTCTCAATCGTCTCCCATGGCAAATCTTCAGCACCACATCTGTATATTTGTGTAGTCTTTCCTGGTGACATCTTACTATACTCTCTAATCATTTCAGAGTATACTTTAAATGTATTAGGGTTTGGATCACAGCCAATATAGTGAGTGGCATTTGATGCAAAGAACCCAGCTAGTCTATCACCCCAACCCATAGATGTATCGAGTACAGTCTTGGCATCAGTCATATTATAGATGGTCTTTGCCACAATAGGTTTAAACTGTGTGGCAATATAAGTACCCAATCGTAACACTTCCATTACACTCTTAGGACTTAAATCTTGTGTCGTATTTACACCTCTCCATAAGCCACCAATAGATGACCATATCTGTTTGGGTGTGCCCTGCTCCCATACTTGAGCCGGTGATATGAAACCATACGACCCACATCTTAAACGTAAATGATTCATAAAATAATCACTACAAGCATTAAATGTGGATGGTGTATCTATGAGGCCTTGACCACAAGTTTCAAATTCATACTTGTAGTCATCATACTTTTCAATCACTTCATTAGTGATCTGATCTCTTGGTGTGATAAACTTTGTATAGTCTGCCTTCTGTAGCTTCTGAAAATTATCCACCATGTCCGCATACGACAACTCCCGAAACGGAAATGCAGGCCTCTTTTCAGAAACATACTGTGCAATGGTAAGACGAAACTCCTCCTTACCATACTTGTCTGTGCAATAACGAAACTCACCTTTGTTTAGGTAGAAGTCATGCTCATGCAAATAATCATATAGTTCTTGGTTCATCCGAACAAGTGCTCCAATGTTGTAGCTGTTCCATAGCTACGATCTACGTTCCACCCAATCTGTTCCAATATAAATGTCAGTGGGTCCACAAAACTCTTATCAAACATTATATCATAGTTTATCTGATTATGCAAGTCAAATTCTTTCGGAAGCCTTGTCATAAAAGAAATAACATTAGTTCGATATGCATTTGGTGTTGTTACTTCAAGAAATTTTATCTTATCACCTTCTTGTATAAGTGGATACTTATTTACTAATCTATCTCGTTTCAATAGATAATTATATACCAATGCACCCTTAACGTGCATCGGTGTGCCCTCTCTCCAAATGTTAGATTCACTTTTATATTTCTGTAAGTTATTACAAGACCTAGGATAAGCTATATCTTCAGGATTTAAATTCATAAAAGTTTTACGGAACGATTGTATAAATGTGTTCAGTGTTTCTTCATCTTCATTAATAATAATTTTCAATGCAGTCTTAATCATCTCTCTGCATGGCGCTGGTGTAGAAGATTTCACAGCCTCGATACCCATCACCTTTAACTGTGGTTCTTTATAACGGACACCTTCACTATCATGCACATTAAGAATGTATCTTTTCTTGGCTGTCCATATACCCTTGTCTGCTATAACTTCTCTTGCCATAAACATCTTCTGATCGTATGCCCTTACATACTCTGCAAGTTCTTTATAACATTCTTCTATAAACGGTTCAAGCTTTTCTCTGCCCACCTTATCTAAAAAGTCTACTGGGTTCTTTGGGTTAATCTTTTCAATCAGTTCATCAAACACCACATAAATCGAATCTGTATCTGAAGCCAATACAAAATCTTTATCTTCTGTACCTAAAATTTTATTCAGATAACCATTAACTGCATTTTCAATCCATCGTATCGACAACTGACCTGCTGTTGTAATGGCTGTTGCCATTCTCTCATCATAATATCTGAAGTACTGATTACCTATAGCCCCATAAGCACTATTCAAAGCAATCTTTCTAGACATCTGAATATTATCATACTTGGATATCTCGTTTAGATATTTCTCATCTCTACTATTTTCATATTGTTGTTTCGCTTCTAGTGCCCACTTCTTAAACTTGACACGATCATTATACATATTCTCCATCATGTCTGGTAGAAACCCTTGAAAGTCTTTTCTGAATCGTGCCCCATTTGGTGTGACTGCATGACCGTCATCAACAATTTCTAATTCTTTATTCAATAATCTATCAATAGACACCAGAGGATTAGCTTCCTTCGCTAATGTTTCTGGTGAAATATTATACTGCATAATCAAATGTGGATACAAACTGTTTAGGTCAAATGACATCACCCAATTATGTAACCCTGTCTGTGGATCTTTTACATATGCACCCACATACTTATCATCTTTTCTATGTGCTCTCTTACGTGGGACAGCCACCTTTTTATCTTTCAAGAAATTGTAAATAAAAATATCCCACATACGAATTGGCGAATATACATCAACAAAATTAACCTTCATCTCATATGCCAATGTAATACACAACTCAATCAATTTCATCTTATCTTCAAGACGGTCTACCAACTCAACGTCTTGAACATTATAATCTACAAACGATTGATAATCATTCGTATACCAATCTCTAAATGTTTCATGTGGATTCTCATGTTTCTTTTCACCCAACTCGACCTCAGCTATGAAATCTAACCTATATGATTCTCTATTCACATAGGTAAACTTTCTATACAGGTCAAGATAATCTAAAATAGATACCCCTAAAATATTATACTTCTGATGTGTCTTCCCATACTGTGTAACTGTATCACCTTTTACAATACCCCACGGGGAAAGTTTTTGGAATTCATCTTCACCAAATAGCCTACTGATTCTATTACACAGATACGGTATATCAAAGAACTGGATATTCCAACCAGTTATAACATCTGGCTGTGTTTTAACCCAAAAATGTAAAAACTTTTTAACTAAATCTAATTCATCTTCGCATTGTATATAACGAACATCATCATTCGTATATTCTCCAATGCCCCATACGATGATAGCTTTATTAGAATGATTCTTTACCGTAATACACAACAATGGTTCTTCAGCTTTACTTACTTCTGGAAAACCATTCTCACACTCCACTTCTATATCTAAAGTGATTGTGAGCATTTTATCCATCTCCCAATTCACATAATCAGGATATTCTTCACCAATATAAACATATTGATAGTTGTCTAGGCCATAAACAGCATCAGGTGTGTCCTGATGCATCTGCACAAAATTCCTAGCGTCCTTTATGGATTTAAATTTAATAGAATCTAATGGCTGACCATCTAAAGTCTTCCATACAGATCCTATTGGTGAGGGAACATATAATGTGGGTTGCCACTTTACTCTACGACTTACCCGCTTGCCCTTGACTACTTCACGAACTAAAAGTTGATTACCATGTTGGATTACATTGATATAAAAATCATTCATTTAATAATTATATCACAAATCATTCGTTAAGTAAAGTCTTTGGACTCACTTTAGGCACAACTATGCCTGACCCGAACATTTGATTATAATTATTTACTATGTCTTGAGCTGGTTCAGATGTTATTAGAATCCAATCACTAGGGATTGTAAACTCTTTATCATCACTGAAAGGTAACCAAGGAGCCAAAGCCATTTGCATTTGTTGCCCCTGTCCTCCCATAGGCACCAGCATTGCTGGTAACTTTACTTTAGTGTATTCTCTTTCTAAATTTTCTTCTTTAACATCTGTTACAATATCTTCACCAGACTTTAATCTCAATAATTTTACTGCCATAATATATTACTCCTCACGTTTCTTGCCAATATTATACTTTGTCTCCAACAACCATTCATCCTTTTCTCTGTAAGATAAAACTTTTATTTGAGATAACGGAGCCTTCTGCTCATTGTTACCTATAATCTTTATCAAGTCCCAATCTGCTAACAATCCTGCAATAGTATTTCGTCGTTCTAAATCATTAATTGATATGTTTGTCGGCTTACCATCTAGCGCAAACAACTCTTTAAAATGTACTATGAAATAACGACCTTGTTTATGTAGGATGTGACACGATTGGTATAATTTTCTCTCCTTGCGAGAGGCAACCCCTATACGGGATAGTGTTTCACGAACTTTTAAAAAATCATCAGCCTCATTTAACGTCACCTCGAGCATTAACTCTGGAGTCCATTCCAACTCTTCCATGTTTACCACCTCGATTTATTATTCTTTTTATGTGTTCAATTTGTTCATCATCTAGTATGTCAAGTGCTTGTTTGGCTTTCTCATTATTATAACCATAATATTCTTTAACATACTCAAGATTTTTAATCTTACTAGACCTAAGCCACTTACTAAACCTTTTCTTAGGTCGTATACTATTTAGAAAAAATTGAAATTGTAGACGCTTATCGAGGTAATGCATCCGATTCATTTCATTAACAAACAAAATACAGTCAGGAAAAGCTGACAATGCTTTGTTTACTATATAAGCTGGGTATTTTTTCTCCCAAAACTCATCATCACCCGCCATCAAATCATCTTTCTTATGATTGATTGCGTTTAAATAATCTTTTAGTTCGTACATTTTAAAAATAATTAAAGTTTATTACTATTCTGTAGGGTTGATCTGTGGCTGTTGTTCCTGTGTGTCTTAAATAACCAGGAAAAATAATCATTCTATTACTAACACTCTCTACTTCTTCTTTAGTATCTTCAAAAATAGTAACACCATTATTACTATTCAAATAAAAAATAGAAGTATTAATATTCTTGGGCGCATTAGAACTTTCTATATCTACATGAAAATCATGCACCACTCTTTTTTCTGTTTGCGATAGATAGTTTGCCTTTACTCGTAAAGGAGTAAAAATATTCATTCTTTCAAAGAAACAATTAAAAGCTGAAAACCAATTACTCTGTATATGATCTTTAGAATACACGGTATGTGTAAACTGTAAATTATCTTCATAGGATTTTTTATCAATCACACGATTTAAATACCAAGGAAATTCATTACTTAACAACATACTTTCGATTGATTTAAATTCTTCATCATTTAAAAAATTATCAATTAACTCATACATAATGTTCTCTATCTTTCCACTTACCTTCATAAATGGTCTGTGGTGTAACCTTACCAACTAACCAATTATGCCTCCAAGGAGTCCACCCCTGTCTTAAATGTTTTATAAAAGCATCTCTATGTGTCCATACTCTTATTCCCCTCATTTGTAATCTTGTAGACCAATTATGGTCAGAAGATTTACCGTTAGGCCATGTCATTAAGGGAAGTTCTAAAAATATTTCTCTTTTAGCTACAGACATAGCAAAATTAGCCATCTTGGTTCGTATCATCCCCTCTTGATCTCTAACCCATTCTACCGGAAGCCATGGTGGATATTCATTTCTCTCAGGTCCCTTTTCATTTTCTAAAATTTCAGGCAAGTATCCTTGACTCACTGTACTTATATAACTCAAGTTACCATCCAGCTCTATATGCATATTCATCCAACCAGTAAACACTTCATACTCATCCATTTCTGCATACTTTAAAATAGTATCAGCTGCTTGTTTACTTACTACACCATCATCACTCATCACAATATAATGGCTAAAATTTGTTTCCTTAATAAACTTATTCATTTGAGCCATCACCTGAGGCTCTGTATAAGCACGAAACCATACTTTAGGGATGTCTATATTTTCTTTAAGTGAATTAATAGCCTCATCTATATGACGAGGTTGCATAATCATTAAGACAGGATCAAAGGCCATGTAACTTTACTAACTCTCTATAACGAGCAGTTTCTTCTATCAAATCATAATCATCTACATTAAATCTTTCTAACCCATGTTCATTACTTTTCAATCTCTGAACTGGATTACCTACCCACGTTTGTCCTGGATAAATTCTAGCTTTCTTAGGAATAATACTGCCCATACCAATCATCGACCAAGAACCTATTACTTGATACTGATGTACTGAAGCTCCCATACCCAAATTACTATCTCTCATCACATGAACATTACCACCAATCTTTACCCCACAACTTAAAGTTGAGCCATCTTCTAACACACAATCATGGGCAACGTAAGCCTTGTTTAATATTATAACACAATTACCTATTCTAGTCAACCCATCAGCAGTTGCAGCATGAATACTAACATGATCTCTAAATGTACCATCATCACCTATAACAACTCTACCATCTTTATGCCAATGGGCTGTATGTTCCGCTCTCGTACCTACGGTACAATGGGATTCAAACCTATTGTTGTTACCTATAATTAAATGTCCTGTGAGAAAACAAAACGGGCCTATATAATTATCTTCGCCCATCTCTACACAATCTTCTATCACTGCTGTTGGATGTATATCGTTCATACCCAATGCACTCCTATCCAAGGACCCGTCACTTGGTGAGGTTTAGGTTTCCCATGAAAATATACTATACTAGATTCTCTTAATGATACAAATTTAGTTAGTATATGCATCTTATAACTAGCTATCTCTGGAAAATAATAATCTAAACAAGGACTATCACCATAATATTTTCTTAGTAATATCATCTCTGAAGGATAGCCTTTATATAAACATTCCTGCATCAATGCATTTTCATTGGTCTTCCACCAAGGCCAAATTTCTCTACAAAATTCTGGAGTTGCCATCGTTACTGCATTACAAATTTTAAACTCCTCAAAAGGATCTTTACAAACAGCCAACCCTCTTGTATTTAATTTATCTTTTTCTGGATTATAAGCAAAAATTCGATCTAAACGACCAGTAATAACAGTATCAAGTCCTAATGTAATTCTATTGCCTGCACAAAGATCAGGACGATACCATTCCATCAAACTCATCCACCCATATTGGTCTACTGAGCGTTCAAATCTTCTTAATTGAATATTACTTTCTTCAAATCTATAATTTTGATCGCCCAAACATATGAACCTAAAGGGACCATCATAGTTTCGGGCAATGCCTCTATAGAGTTTGTCTACCCACTCCGTAGTATAAATTCCTACATATTTTTTATCTTGAGGAACCAGGGTATTAAACCCATTGAATAATGCTGTAACTATTGTTATATCTGGTTCATATTCTTCACGATTCTTCCACATTATCTTTCCCGCCCATATATTTAGCAGATGCCACCTTACTCTGTTGTATAGTCCAGCCTATCCCATCATGTTCTAGCTCCAATAGTATTCTTTCTTCCCAACCTAAATCTTTAAGTTCTTCGTCTGACAAAGACAGGACTTTGCTCCCATCCTTTTTTAAATATACACTCATATTAATGATGTTCTTATTATAGCTATCTCATAACCTTCCTTATCAATTTCACAACCCAAATATTGTCTATTTAATTCTTTAGCGCATTGCACGACTTGACTGGAGCCACCAAACGGATCTACCACTAGGTCATTTTCTTCTGTTAAAGTATTTATTACTAATTTACAGAACGCTTCATGCCAGATATAATAAGTAAATTTACTCTTTTGAGTTTTATATACCAAGATATGTTTTAACCATTCACCCTTTCTTTCAATCGTACCCAACTTTGAAAACACACACATATGTTGGTAAGGAAAAATATACTGGCTCATATTGTCTATACTATTCTTTACTATAATTTTATAATCTTTGAGAACATATCCTAACGATTCCATATACGTTATTATAAAAGTGTGTTTAGCATATACTCGAGCATCTATTTTTCTGTCTGATTGGCACAGAGTTATGAACCCTGTATCTTTTACTATTCGAGCAAACTCATCCATCCCCTTTCGTAAAAAGTCTTGATAGACATTTATATCATCTGTACCTATATCATATAAATCTGGAGGACTAGTAAATACTAAATCTACAGACTTATCTTCCAGTGTCGGTAAAACATTAAAACAATCGTCGTTAATCCATTCTTTCATCACCCGCCCTCTATAGGTGGCATAATAACTATCTCATCACTTTCAGTTATTGGTTGAAACCATGCATCAGCATACATTGTACCATTAATAGCCACATTACAATTGTCCCAACCATGATTAGGAAAACTATTATCTAAAGCACTAAGTAACTGCTTGATATTAGTTGGCCCATATAACTCAACTTCTCTTTTGCCTGTTAAGGTGGCAAATTCACCTGTTAATTTTACTTTCATTTTTGAAATATAAAAATTGGCTCTCGTTTATGCTCACCCTCTTGAGTAGCCAACTGTAAGTACCATGTATCTATATGTTTGAAGTGTATCATCTTTGCAAGTCGTAAAGTTTCATCTTCAAAATTTTTAATACGTGCTGTGTTTGCCACATTCAATAGTAGATGGCCACCTGGCTTCAAACCATAGTGGCATTTATCTATTGTCTCTAATAAAAATCCATTAAGCCATTCATCTCTTGTTGGATATTTTTTATAGGATTGTGTATCTTCTTCTGAATATTTTTCCCAATCAAAATAAGGTGGTGATGTAAAACATAAATCAACTTCACAATATGGTGGCCAGAAATCTTCACTACCTACCTTATGTAGTTCTATAGTTCTATTTTTATTTCCCCAATCTTCTTTAATCTGTTCTAAGCCTTCGTATGTTTCGGTGCATGGGTCTGTGCCGATATAGTTTACATCTGCAGCAATCGCACCCAGCAAGCGCCCACCATATCCACAACTCATATCCCAAGTCGTGCCGGCTTTACCCCCAAACAATGGCGATGCCTTCTCTAAAAACCTATCATAAATTACAGCTGCTGATGTAGGTCTGAAATTAGAAACTGCCTGTGTGCCTGCATAACGTCTAAGTATAGAACGTATGTCTGATGCAGTTATTTTATGGTATTCTCTTTGAGTCCAAAAAGTACCATCTAGAATTTTACTAATACCATGTTTTAAAGATTTTTCATCTTCCCAAACTGATATAGGTGTTTTCATATACCCACACTTAATCTTCCAGTGGTGTGGCATATAACTCCAGGCTAATGCTAACCCATGTGTAGATAGCCCTAGAGTTTTCTTTTGAGGTCGTAACATCTTCGACCTATCAAAACGAATTAGTTTTTCAAACTGAAGTCTGCGCCAGTTATAATCTGTAGGGTAATGAGGGAACCCTTCAGCCTTAAATTTATCATAGACTTCATTGATTGCTGCCTCACTTACTTGAATTGACATTGTTCCATAATCTCCGTAAGACAAGCCAATAAATTAATCTCTTGGTCTGCTACAAACGCTGACTTGTATTGATATTCACCCAATACTAAAACAGCTTCGGGGATCGAACCTGGTTTCATATAGTCATACAACTTTTCATACACCTTACGAAACACCTTCACCGGATCATTGTCTATATTGTCTACTACCCACTTACGAACATTCTTAAAATCTTTACCTTTCAAATGGCCCATCAACTCTTTCATGTTGACTTCAGCTATATTAACCAATATGCCTGTATCAATGGTACCACTAACACTATATCTCTGTAACTCATTCAACACTCTCCTCCAATCAGGAAAATGTTTCATAATAAGTTCTGCTATTACCTTCTCATCAAAGCCTATCTTTTCTTCTTTAAGAATACTCTCAACTCTACCCATGAATTCATGTGCAAGTTGATTCTTATTACCATTAATCTTAAACTCAATGACTGAACATCGAGAATGTAATGGCTCTATGATTCTATTCTTAAAGTTACAGGTAAAAATAAACCGGCAGTTCTTATGGAATTCTTCTATGAACCCACGCAATGCCGGTTGGGTTGATTGTGGATTCAAATAGTCAGCTTCATCTAAGATGACTACTTTATATCCACCCTGCAATGATACAGTTGATGCAAATGTTTTAATTTTATTTCTTAATACATCTATACCAGATTCTTCTGAACCATTGATAAGAATATAATCACCTTGAAGTTCCTCACACAGTGCTCTTGCCACTGTAGTTTTACCTACGCCAGCGCCGCCTGCCAAAAGAAGATTTGGAATCTCCTTCTGTCCGACAAATTCTATAAATGTATTTTTGATTGATTCAGGAAGAATACAATCAGTTATTTTCTTGGGTCGATATTTCTCCACCCACAGAAATGTTTCCCTCGCCATAATTAATGCTCTCTTACTTTACCTTGTATCTCTTGAATATCGCCCTGCTCAAAATGGCCTTTATGACCACACCACGGACAATACAATTGCTGGGCCTTCATAACGTGCTCCAGACCTATCGACCACCACCCTTGACAAACTTCACAAGTGTAGTGGTGTAAGACTTCTATACTAGTCACTGGGTTGCTCTAAAGCTATCCAATAAGAAATATCTTTATGGGAATTTTTCCAGTTTGATACTAAAGCTTCCGTAGAAACCGAAACATCATAGTCACCAGGAATCATTTTAAGATTATCTGCCTTGTAATGAAACTTAAACTCTTGTGCAGAATTTTCACTTAGCTCTTGAGTAAATTCATTTGACGTAGTGTTCTTTAAATCTGTAGTGGTTATCTTTACTACTGAACCAGTAACACCACTAAAAACTACATCGGGAAGTTGCATTACGGCAGACCCCTTCAAAACACTGCTCAAGATATCACCTGACACCGCAAATGATACATCACAATCTGGTGCATTAAATGAGTCCGGTGGCGTTGTCAGAATAGACGGATCAGAAAAGAAATATTTGATCTTGGTTCGCCCACTCTTTACAACAAGAAAACTATCATTCTCAAATACCAATTCTGCATCTTTGGCTAAACTAAACACACCTAGAAATTCATTTAAATCATAGATGCCGAATTCTTTTGGAAACTCCTCACCTATATTTGCCTCACCAAGAATGTTCTTCATGGTGGACATCGTCCGAAGTTTACTACCTTCTTTCACCAGAATATTCTGGTTCACAGTAGAAAAGTTCTTCAATACATCCAATGTTGCATCACTTAATTTCATCTTCTTCACTCTCCGTATCATGTAAGTGTAACATGATAATTCCATAATGTAAAATTTTCATAAGGTCGGCTCTATTCTTGCCACCCTTACGCCCATATCTTTGGGCATACTTTAAAATATTCCCAATACAAAAGCCTTCACCATGACCACAATCTTCAATGAACTGTGTGGACTGATACTTACGTTTAGCATAATGCTGTTCGTAAGTACCGTCCACATATTTTTTGAGATCACTTATGACTTTATCTTCACTAAACGCATAATCAATTTTTGCCATACTATATTATCTCACAGTTCTAAACAAATGTCAATGGTCTATTGCTCCCCATGAAGCATTATCTGATCTCTTTTCAACTTTAAGGTTGTCGATCTTATTAGAACCTTCATTATCTCTAGCAATAATATGACCTCTTTCATTATCTAGCTCCAAATAATCAATCTCATCACCATGATAATCTAAGCCATCGTTATAATCAATAACTTGGGCTAAGGAAGGCATAGGAGTTTTATCGACCGTCTGTAATACATTCTTATCTAACATAGAAGTCATATCCTCTCTTATTCTATCACACATAAGAGATATACGATTATAAATGAAATCATCACCTGTTTCAGAACACGCATATAAAAATCCATCTGGATTTTTTGACTTTGTTAAAAGTCCGTTAGTTTCTACATACGGTTGCGGCCATCGAGGTTTGTTAGGATACTTCGCATCAGCTGATTTCATCAGCTTATTCCAATGTTTCACCCTACCAACAAACTCATAAGGCTTCTTAACTTTAACACTTGGTATATCAAGGCGATTAAACCGATGAGGATTATCTAATGCATATCTTAGAATAACATAATTCTTAATATCCATATGACTCACCGTACCTTTGGGCATAGCCAGACCAAACTCTTTCAAATACTTCTTAAGCAATTGTACAAACAGGTCATTTTCCTTTGTTGAAGTCTTAAGCAGTTTTACATGATCCGAATATGAAGGCCAAGTCTTGTTCATCATCCAAGATAACAATTCTGACACCAAAAATTCATGCCCGTTGCCATCTCTATGATATTTCTCACCCTTGATTTTATTTAACAGATCAAGAATAGGTCCTCGTGACTGTGTAACAGAACTCAGCTGTGATCTATACTCTGTAAAGAAATACTTAGTTAATTCTTTTTGCCATTGTGTCCACGGTAATCCCTCATTCTTCCAAATAAGGGCGTTAGTAAAAGAATCTATATCTCCACCGTGAGCCACAACAGTAATAAGTTTAATATTAAGAATATAATCTTGAACTTTTTGATCTAATTCTTTAAAGTATTTTCCAGCTATACTAGCAGGCTTCTTATTTCCTATCTTAACATTTATAACCCAATTCTTTTTAGGTAATGTGAACTTATTATCAATAAAAGGAACGATAGATTGAAAAATTCTATTTTGGCCGTCAATACAATACCATTTACCACCGGTCTTTATATCTTCCTCTACTCTAACAATAGCTTGAGAAATAGCTTCTATTTCAGAAGGCAACTTTGAGTTCTCAAGCTTAACTTCTAGACCAGTTAAAACAAGGCGAATAGGTAAAAGAATAATAGCATCTAAATTACCAGAACCTAATATCAAAGAGGCAAGAAAGGTTTTACATCGTAAACTATCATCTTTCTTCCATTGATCTTTTTGAAGTTCTCGCTGTAACCAACCGGAAGCTGTACGAATTTTACTACCTTTTGTATCAATTGAGGAACCATAATCATAAAAATCCCCAAGTGTACTATAGCTAACTCGGGTTAAAATTGCATCTTCGACTAATACTGTTGTCTCTTGACCAGATACAGGGGCCATATTTACTGTATAATCCATAACTTTCTCCGTTTATACTGAATAGAGTTGATATCTGGATGATATCACCCTTCCAGTTTTTTTTAAAAGCGTCTATTTAATATGTCGGACTCTTTAATTCCACCCCAATACAAAAAGGTGTACGACATAGCTGAAACGGTGCTACCGTACTATATATTATACTCTTATTTATAATAAATGTCAAGCAAAAATGGGGCGGAGTTTCACCGCCCCACAAAAGATTAACTAATCTTAACTGTGCGAGGCTTCTTCTCCTCAGGCACAACGTGCTCAAGGTGAATCAGCAACATACCATTTTCCATCTTGGCATCTTTCACTATCACATCATCAGCGAGTGTCCAGCTGCGTGTGAATTTACGAAAAGAAATACCTCGATGCAATAGCTCCCCTTCATCTTCCTGCTTGTCAATACTACGGACAGTAAGAGTACCGTCTGCAACTTGAACTTCCAGATCGTCCTTAGACATACCAGCAAGAGCCATTTCGATGACATAATTATAGTCACCATCTCTGCGGATGTTATAGGGTGGGAACCCTGTTGGTGTCATGCGACTTTGATTAGTCACATAATGATCTAACCGATCAAAAACTCGGTCAAAGCCAACAGCGTAGGGGGTTAAAAGATTTCGATCAAAGTGATCGAATATATTTGTGAGTGCTTGTGTAGTTACCATTTCAGTATCCTCCTTAAAAATCAAGTAAGGTTAAACGAAAGACCCCGAAGGCATCCTTCATAACTATTTATACAACTAAAATACTAGAATCAAAAACAAAAAGAATAAACCAATGTACATTATTCGTTTGGCATATTGTTCTGCTACTGCGCCTAGTCTTAACACATCCATACGCCCAGAGGCCATATGAATACGAAAAGCTCGTATCAACTCTTCCCGAACTATAATAGGAAGTCTTGGATTCTCTGACGCTATAAACCATTCATCAAAATCTGGCTTAGCATCTTTCAATTGTTTCTCAGGAAACACCTGTTCAAAAGCTGTATCATATACTTTTCCAACAGGCCATTTCTGAGCCCAACCGACAATAGATAATAACTCCGTATCGCTCATCTTGTGAAAGACAGGAGAAACTGCCGGTAAAAACTTCTGTGCTAAATATTGTGTAATCATATCTTTATAATTATACATCATATTTCATAGAATGTCAAGGGAATATATGTCATTATTGTGTCCTTTTCCTGCGTCTTCCCTGTATCTTTCTATCCTTTTGTGCTTTTTGTAGGTGATAACTAGCAGCTCGCTTCATAAAGGTGATTCCATTAAGGTGATCCACCTCATGCTGGAGTATTCTAGATGTCATACCTGTAAATCGTTCTTCGCATCTGGACCCTTCTTCAGTATACCATTCCATTGTCATGTTCTCTGGTCGTTTAACTTTCAAAAACAACCCAGGATAACTCAAACAACCCTCCATCATATAGGTAGTGCCTTCTTCATATGTTAGAATAATAGGATTAAAAAATACTTGGTTGTAATCTTCAACTCCTTCTGTTTTGAAATCACCCATCCCAATTACTAGTACTTGACTATTTAGCCCCACTTGTGGTGCTGCCAAGCCAATGCCTGCGCCGTCTTTTCTTACCTTCTGCAACCCCTCTGATAGCTCATAAGGATCCATAATGGGCTCATCAAAATTAAAGGGCTCACATTTCTGTAATAATATAGG